>Ga0224495_10000024_pt1 | contig 139867 bp, 132 predicted proteins | sample SF_Jul11_sed_USG_FD_168128 | JGI IMG/M metagenome (GOLD analysis project Ga0224495, IMG submission 168128) | Sediment microbial communities from San Francisco Bay, California, United States - SF_Jul11_sed_USGS_4_1 | ecosystem: Environmental > Aquatic > Marine > Sediment | place: USA...
AACGATACCGTCTGAACCGCAAAACTCATGGAGATCAGTAACGCTAATAAACACATCACCTTCTGCATACTACCCCCTTATAAAAGATGGTTGTTCGGTCTACAGTATCGAAATACGTATCGTCCCACGGTTTGGTCTACCGAAACCGTATACCGATGAATGAATCGCATTTCGCAACCGATAACCTTAACCATCACTTTTTCGAATATCTTGCTGCGTCGTGAACGAAATCGTATAAAAATACATTTTAAAAAGATCATTCGGGGCTAATATTAATCAAATTAGCTAATATTATTCTTAGCCCTGCAATACATTCTATCACATAATTCTATATATAGGGAAAGGGTTGTCAACCGACAAAGATGGGTAATGGGTAAATGGCTACGATGCCCGTTTCGTATAGTGGTAACTTCCTGCGGTATGAAACCGAGACCATGTTTCGACAACGTACCGCTTTTCGAAACCGAATGACGCAGACAAATAGAATATCAGAAGTTGAAAGGATATGAAGTTGAGAATTAACGACAGTAACGGGATTAGCGAAAATAACGAAACTAACGGAAATAGCGAGATTAGCGAAATTAGCGGTATTAACGCGAATAACGAAAATAACGTTTCTATTTGGTCTTTGGTTGTTAGGGTGGGGCCGGGCTGCTGTATTCTAGCATCCCAACCCCAACCCTTAGACGATTATTTGTTACTTGAGTAGCACGGTCTTCTGTACATCCTGGTAGTCATCGGTGTCGAGACGGACAAAATAAACACCAGCCGGCACCTTACGGCCCAGATCATCACAACCATCCCACTGCACCGTATAATAACCCGCCGCCTGCATACCATCGGCAAAAGTCCGCACTAAACGACCCGCCGCATCATACATCACCAGCTCAACCACCGCCTCACGCGCCAACTGATAACGAATACTCATCACCCGCAACACCGGATTCGGATAGACCGCAGCTAACGCCGTCCGTAAAGGCACACCCGCTAACTCCATACCTTCCTCAACACCCGGCATCACCGTAATCCCAAAAAAGTGCATGATCGAATCCAATAACACCGCCCGCGTCGACGGCACCGCACCATCCACTAACATCCCTAACTCAAACGACGTCCCAACCGTCCGATACGTACCCGCATCATTGGCCACCCCACAATTGTAGTTGTTGTTACCATCCCGGAAAACCAGAAAACCACTACCCGTCGGATTGATATGATCCATCCAGTTGTTCTCACCCGCATAATTGAAATTCATCCCGGCCGTAAAAGTACCCGCCTCACCAAGCACCGGCCCCATATCATCACTACCATCCGAAATCGCACTGATACCAAACAACGGACAGAAATTATAACCACCACCCAGCGGATCATAATACCAAACATCACCACCCTCAAGATACATCCGACCACCCTGAGTCTGGAGATAATTCACTAACGCGGCCGCCTCGGCACTGCCGCTGTTGATCACAAAATTGCTGGCATAAATACCAACACAAACAAAAACCGACTGGTATAAGATCAAATCCGGCGCCAACGACCCACCAATATCACCGGTATAACCCAAACCATCCAGGATCGAATACATGTTCTGACCCGGGGTCGGCGTCGGATCCGGATTCCAAATGTAGTAATGCTTCTTACCGATCACCAAACTGAACTCCAGGGTGTCAACATAAACCCCCGAAGTGATGACGACCTGAAAATCAGCCGCGGTCCCGATCGGCGTCAAACTGTCCGCCGTGATCGTATACGGATCCGCACTGTTGTTCGAAGTATCCCCCGGCGCAACATCGTCAAAGATACCGACATTGTCATTTATCGTGACAAAACCTGAGGTTGTCATTAGCAGAGAAGTAACGTTGCTGGCAGCTGCGCCACCTTCGTTCTCGATGGTCACGACAATGTCGACCGTTTCACCCGGATCCACTATCCCGTTGCCGCCATCGATGACCGTGGCACTCTGATAGGTCAAAACCGGCGCGTAGACCGTGACCGCCGGGTATGAAGTGAACATACTGTCATTGGTGTCACAGAAGTTTAGTGTGAAGTTGATCGTGTGGCCATTCGGGCAGCATGGAATAATACTGAAGTTGTAGTAAGGATTCGAGAGTATCGAATCATCCTGCGCAATATTGCCATACCAGCTCGAATCGGTTGTCAGAACAGCGCACGTATCGGAGACTTCGAGCATGCCGTAAACGCTCTGGGCAGTACCGATGCCTACATTCTTCGCCCAGATGCCTAAGTCAATCGTTTCTCCGGGATTGACAATACCGTCGCCATTTCCACCTGTCGCGTCGTCAACTATACTTCCGATATATGTCACATAAGGATAAGTACTTGATACGATCGGGACATCTGCAGCATAGCGATAATGGTTTGCCTTTGTTACCGTGACGATCATTGTATTTCCAGGATTCTGAGAAGGAATGGTGATCGCTTGTGGTGTGCCGGTTCCTTCCTCGACCGCGATGATCTCGCCGTTTACTGTCAGGGCGATTACTGAACTATCATCTGCCGTCACGGTGAAGGATGTGACACCTCCTGCCAGCGTAGGTGCATGAGCGACCGTCAGGTTTTGTGGTATTTCGGAGTAGAGGACGGAGAAGGCGTCGCCGTGGTGGTGGAAGAGATGGTAAGTGACGGTTTTAGAACTGGTGTTGTAGGGCCAGTTCGACTGCTGGAGGAAGTATTTACCCGAGGTCATGGCCATGCAAGGCAACAGGTCAGGCTGTCCGATCGGAATCTGCGGACCCATCACCGGATACGCCGGCATGAAATCAGGCCAGAGACAATCATACGAGCCCCAAACATAGGTATCATTGACAAATGAATACGAGATCTCACTCGCCGCGTTCAAACCCATCGCACCATACTGAATCCTGTGAAACTTCTCGGTGAAACACTCGCTCGACCAGATATATTTGCCGGTCAAACAGTTGCTCGAATTGACAAACGTGTACATCGTGTTGGTCAAACTGCTGAGATTGGAATTCGTATACGACGGCTCACCCCAACCGGTCTCCATACCATGATCACGATGCTGCAGCAGGAAACAACCCGAATTGATCGCATTGGTGATACCGGTCGCCGAACCATTATTCCACCAGGAAGCATCATAAGGATTGGTGTCCGGGATATAACCCAAACCAGCCGTGCCAAAATAGGCAACGATCATATAGGTGTTGGAATTCGATGACCAGGGACCACCAACCGTCGGCGTACCCAGATAGACCGCGTACTGCCGGGCCGGATCCTTGCCCTGCTCATTGATAAAATAACCACGAATGATCTCACCGCAAAGCTGGAACCAACGTTCGGTCTGCCAGCCAACCGCCATCAAGGGATTGTTGTAGAAGTTGGCCGCAGTGTAAGGTTGACGCTCGTAGCTCAAAAACTTGTTGATCATCGTGCTCAACTGCGACTCGGATTGCGCACAGATCCGGGCATGATGCATGTCCGGCATATGATCGCTGTTGACATCCGCATACATGTTGTCCGAAGCAACCCCGCTTCCGTACATTTGCGTGGTGATGCCATACAGGTCGCCGGACGAAGGATAATCAGATAAGAGCAGGAAAGCCGCCGGCGCCGGATCCCAGGTCGCATAAGCAGTGTTCAGAAAACTTTCGATCGCACTCGCCGAACTGCCACCGACCTCGGTCAAGGTAAACACCTCGCAACTGATCCCCTGCAACTTACGCCAGGCCTTGATCGTATCTGCCCAAGCCTCAAAGACCGGATCATCCGGGATAATGATCACATACTCCCAACCATCCCGGGCATTCACTCGCTCCGGCGCATAAAAATCAATCGGCGGCAATGACGCATAATTCAATAGATGACCCTGCAAGATCGGCTCCCAAAACCGACTGCGTAAACGATCCTCACCAAACCGACCATTACCACCAACAAAATCAAGGCGAAAACGCAAATCCTTGTATACCACTAACTCCTTAGTCACCGGATTGTACTGAAACGGCGTCACATTCATGATCACCACATCAACGCCACGGATCTGCATCGGCTCACTGACCAAGACCGGCGAGGCCGGGAAATAAGCATCCCGACCGTAAACCGCTAAATCCTTCTCATAACGCAACGGCTTATCATCGGTCTCCAAAGGAATATTCGGCGCCGGCAAGACCTCAACTCCATGGTAAACCTCGGTCCGATAATCCAATAACACAACCTCAGCCCGCGCACCCTGCGGGATCGCGACATAACGCGTCGCACCACCCAAACTGGGCGCCCCCGCCTGAGGAATATAAACCGAAGCCAAACCATAACTCTGCATCGGCACCCCATCAAGCTCCATATCCTCGATCAACATCTCATGAAGACTGAAAACAATCTCCAACCCAGCCCGCGTCTCAGACACCACGTTGAACTGAGGATACTCACCCCAACTACCCTCAAACGATACCGTCTGAACCGCCATAGCCATGGAGATCAATAAAACTAATGAACACATCACCTTCTGCATCTTACCTCCTTGGAAAAGATGGTAATTGGGTTGGGGTTTGGACGCTAGAAACGATATGGAGTCCAGCATCCTAACCCTGACCCTCAGACCATTAGTTGTTATTTCAAAAGAACTGTCTTCTGCACGCTCTGATAATTTTCGGCAGAGAATTTAATAAAATACACACCGGCCGGCACCTTGCGACCACGGTCATCAAAACCATGCCAGTTGACCGTGTAATAACCAGGCTCTCTGGATCCGTCGGCCAGCGTTGAAATCAAACGGCCTGCAGCATCATAAACGCGTAAACTTATATTACCCTGCGAAGCGACCTGGTAGGAAATCGACATGCTTCTCATGAACGGGTTTGGATGAAGCGTCATCATCTGTGTGCGGGTAGGTAAAATCCCTGATTTGCCGTATTCTTCGACTCCGGGTGTCGGTGCTATCGTCGTGTACAGTATCGCGAATGCGTCGGTGATCTCTACGGCCAGACTATCATAGTTGTTGTTGTAATTGTACTGAATACCTACTGTCTGCGGTTCATTTTCGATGCCTATGGTGACACTCGTAGATAGTTGCAGAGCGGTCAGGTACTGCACCAGTATTTCACCGTCTCCAGTCGGCGTCGGATTATACACAGGATCGTACAGGATTATCTCGAAGGTCTCGTGGTGGCCGAGTGTTGGGTAATGCTCGATCATGTAGAATTCGACGATGAATCTGTGGTTTGCCGCGTCGTAGTAATAATAGATGTCGCCCGGCTGTCCTGTCGTGCCCGGTTCCAGATAATCCCAGATGCCCGCGATCATTGACGGCGGACCATCGATGTTGGGAATACTGGTGTTTGAGAAATCATAGGAATCTGTCGAATCCATGGAGATCCATCCGTTTGAGCATATCGATATCCGGTTGTAGTCATTTCCGTAGAAACGGAAAGTGAAAGGAAGATCAACGACAGCAGTCTGATTGCGGATCAGATCAAGTGAGACACCGGCGTTCGCAGTCTGTGTTGAGTCGATCGCAAACCAGCTGTAGGCAGGTGATTGGGCATGCGGACCGCCTGAATAGAACGCGTAGTAATAGTTCGTGTCGGTTGGCACAGAGCGACCGACGCGTATAGAAAAATCAAAGGTATCTGCGCATACACCAGCCTGAACGGCAACCGTGAAATTAACCAGTGTACCAAACGGAATACTGCTGGCGGCATAGACCGTGAACGGATCCGAACTGTTGGATCCGGTATTGCCGATGCCAATCGTGCCAAAACTGCCGCTATTGTCGGTAATACTGATACCTGACGAACTACTGCTTAGTGTCGCAGTCACATTTTCCGCATCCGCGCCACCTTCATTCAGTACCGTCACTACAAGGTCAGCGGTTTCGCTCGGGTCGAGAATGCCGTTGTTCCATGCACCACCTACCACACTCACGGATTGGTAAGTCAACATCGGGGCGTAAACCGTGAATGAGGGGTTGTACGTCCATGTGCTGTCATTAGTATCATGTATTTCAAGGGCGCACTCTATTGTGTAGCCATTCGCGCAGTTATTCGCTATCGTGAATGAATAGTCCGGCGTTGAGCGGGCAGAATCGAATTCGGCAATCGTGCCATACCAGCTTGAATCGGCCGTTATGTTGATATACGGGTCAGAGCTGTTCAGTAAACCCTGGACTGACTGAAGGGTCTGGGGTCCCATATTCTTTAGATAAACGCCGTAGCCGATCGTCTCGCCTGGGTTTATCTGGCCATTACTTCCGGCACCAGTAAGTAGTGTGGAAGCAACAGTGGGAAATCCGTAACTTGTCGGTACAACCGGGAGGTCAGCTTCATAACGATAGTAGTTGAATTTTGTTATGGTAACCTTTACCACAGAACCCGCAGGCTGAGACGCGATGGAAATGTTGACTGGCGCGCCAGTTCCTTCGGCCACGCCAATGATCTCGCCATCCACGGTCAACGCGATTATCGCACTGTCATCAGCCGTCACCTGAAAACTCGTCGCGGATGTGAGTATTCTTGGTGCATGGCTGACCGCAAGTGAAGTTGGGATCTCGGAATAAATCACATTAAAGGCGTCTCCATTATGATGGAACAGGTGGTAAGTGATCGTCTTCACCGATGGGCTCGAGGGCCAGTTTGACTGCTGCAAGAAGTATTTGCCCGAGGTCATTGCCATGCAAGGCCTCAGATTACTATAGCCCAGCACCTCGGTTCCGTACAACGGATAAGCCGGCATGAATTGAGGCCACATTGCATCGTACGAACCCCACACATAAGTGTCATTGACAAAAGAATAGCTCACTTCGGTAGCCGCATTGAGCCCAAGCGCGCCATGCTCCATGCGATGGAATGCTTCAGCAAAGCACGGGTTCGGTATCGTATAATTACCAGTGCAGCAATTGCTCGAATTAACGAATACATACATGTCATTGGTCAGTCCGCTAAGGTGACTAACGCCGTAATCCGGTTCACCCCAACCATACTCATAGCCATGGTCGCGGTGCTGCAGCAGGAATGCACCTGAATTGATCGCTGCGTTTATGCCGGGTGCCGAGCCGCCGCTCCACCAGTTGGCATCATATGGGTTGTACGTAGCAGGCAGCCAGCCGAGGTTATAGAAATAGCTTACCACGGTTCCCGTATTGGCGGCGGTTGACCAGGGTCCACCGACAACGGGCGTACCTGAATAAATTGCATACTCGCGCACCGGGTTTTTGCCCAGTCCATTGATCATAAATCCGCGCACTACCTCGCTGCATAGTTGGAACCACCGTTCGGTTTGCCAACCACACGCCATTAAGGGCTCGTCATAGAAATTCGCCGCGGTGTAGGGGTTACGTTCGTAACTCAGGAATTTATTGATCATCGTGCTCAGATGCGTTTCGTTCTGTGCGGTGATACGTGCGTGATGCATATCTGGCAAGTGATTACCGTCGACGTCAGCATAAATGTTGTCAGAAGCGCAGGGACCGGGGTAGCCAGTATACATAGGCGCCAGTATGCCGTACGTTTCACCCGAACTGGGATAGTCAGATAGCAGTAAGAAAGCGACCGGTGCCGGGTTCCAAGTAGCGTACGCTGTGTTCAAGAAACTCTCGATCGCTGTAGTAGAACTGCCGCCTACTTCAGTAAGAGTGAATACTTCGCATGAAATGCCCTGCTGCTTGCGGAACAACTTGATAGTATCTGCCCATGCCTCAAATACCGGATCGTCCGGTACGATTATTATATATTCCCAGCCGTCGCGCGCATTGACTCGTTCTGGCGCGTAGAAATCGATCTTGGGCAGGGAACCGTAATTTATCAAGTGCCCCTGGAGGAGAGGTTCCCAGAAGCGACTGCGCAAGCGGTCATCGCCAAAGTGTCCGTTACCTCCGATGAAATCAACCTTCACTCTGATGTCTTTGTAGACTATCAATTCTTTTGTTACGGGATTATACTGGAACGGCGTAATCCCTAACGATACTACATCCACACCTCTGATCTTTTCCGGCGGCGAGAGAATCACCGGTGATTCAGGATACAGAGCATTACGGTTGTAGATCGTCGTATTCTTCTCATATCGAAGCGGTGAATCATCGTTTTCACTCGGGATGTTTGGCGCCGGTACAACATCGACATTGTGATAAACTTCGGTACGAGAGTTGATGATGGTGAATTGCGCCCTGGCACCCTGGGGAATAGCGATATAGCGTGCCGTGCCCGACAGGTTCGGGGCGCCTTCATCATTGAAAAGGAAGATGCCGGGAACACCGAAGTTTTTCATCATCACACCGTCGACCTCGATGTCTTCGATCACCAATTCACGAATACTAAATACTATTTCCATGCCAGATGGATTCTCTGAGACAACGTTGAAAAGGGGGTACTGTCCCCAGTTGTCCTCAAATGCTACTACTTCAGCCGCAGTGGCTATGCTGACCATTGCAACCATTAAGATCATAAAGCCTTTCATCAAACCTCCTTCAAACAATATAGTTATTGGGTTAAGGTTGGGATGCTGGAGAAAAATCCACATCCCAAATCCTCAGCCCATCTCTCTTTTAATAAAATACCGTATTCTGATTACATTCTGGCTGTGCAGCCCTCGCTAGAACATACCTCTTAAGTCTATTTAATCTATTATTCTACTTCCTCATTCTGATTTGTCAACACGTAAAAATATGGTTAGCGGGTTGGGGTTGAGAGGCTAGACGCTAACAACGGATATTTTGTATATAGTCCCAGCATCCCAACCCTTAGAACCATTTATTATTATCTCAAAAGCACGGCCTTCTTGACCTGGCGGGAATCAGCGGTCTCCAACCGGACAAAGTAGACACCGGCCGGCACCCGACGACCCTGCGCATCCAGACCACGCCAAACCACCGACGCGGGCTGCCCAACCACCGACAACTCGTCCGATAAATCACAAACCAACCGACCCGATATATCATAAACACTCAACCGACCACCAACCATACCCGCCGCTAACACATAATCAATCCGCAATAGACCAGTAAATGGATTCGGCACCACCTGCGCTAAGGACGTCCGCCAGACAACACCCGCCGACTTACCGTACTCCTCAACCCCTAAATAATCCGGCGGATAGGTCGTATACCGCACCGCAAACGAATCGGTCACCGCCCAAGCCCAGGCATGATACACCCCATCATAATAATACTCCAAACCAACCGTCTCAGCCGCATTCTCTAAACCAAAAGTCGCCCCAGGCTGCGCTAAACCAGTCAAATAATACACCATTACCTCACCATCACCAGTCGGCGTCGGATAATACAAAGGATCCAATAAAACCATCTGAAAGGTCTCCCGATCCCCAGTCGCCCCATAATGCGCCACATCATAAAACTCAACCATCCAACGATGATTCACATCATCATAATACTGATAAATATCACCCGCTAACGACGGATCCAAATCATCCCAAAACCCAGCCACCATCGCCCGCGGACCACCACTCGCCGGAATCCCCGTATTCGCACCAAACCGATAGGTCGAACTGCCTAACTCCAAAAACCCGTTCGAACATATCCCCACCGAACCGTAATCCGTCCCATAATACCGGAAGGTAAACGGCAATGTCACCGTCACCGTATCCGCATCCTCATTCGTAATCTCCGAAACGATCACCCCAGGCCCCGGCGGCGCTAAACCTAACCACGCAAACTCCGGCGCATACTCCTGCAAACCACCCGAATAATACGCATAATAATAACCCGTATCCGACGGCACCGGCTCACCAATCGCTAACTCAAACGGCAACGTATCCACATACAAACCCGCCACCACCACTAAATCACAATCCACCAACATCCCATACGGCGCACTCACACCCGCCGTCACCGTAAACGGATCCGAACTGTTGGCTATCGTATCACCGATTGTGATCTGACCGAAATTGCCTGAGTTATCAACTATCGTGATGTGCGAGGAATTGCTCATCAGGGTTGTACTGACATTCTGTGCAGGCGCGGCACCTCCATTGGTGAGTGTGATGACGAGATCCGCTGTTTCACCGGGTTCGAGTATACCGTTGCCATTGATGATCGTATATTCGCAAAAAGTGATACTGGGCAGAGGGTTAATGAAGACCTGAAGCGAGTAATCCCAATTGCCAGTGTTACATGCTACACTAAGATCAAAGTCCGTTTCGTATCCATTGGGTACCGAGCCCGCTGCTGACATCTTGAATGACATCTCGACGGTCTCTTGCGAAAGAACGTTTCCTATATAACAGCTGTCTTCCTGTAGAGTCACATAAGGACTGGTGTTGTTGATAAGCCCATAGGTATTCTTGGCCGTATCAACACCCATGTTGTAGATCTGAATGACCAGATCGACTTCCTCACCGCTCTCCCACAGCCCGTTTCCATTACCGCCCGGTGCAGTATCGACGATCCAGTAGTCAGGCATCGTCAAGTATGCCGTTGCCAGGGGACGGGCCATCAGTGAAAGAGCTGCCACCTGAGCTTTTACTACTTCCGTACAGAAAGCGTTGTTGTTGTAACCAGCGCCGATCGTATCACCGGGTTCGTGATAATAAGGATTTGCCAGCGGGCTGTCTTCGATGTTACATACCGCAAGATATCCGTTCTGCCAGAATGGATGGTGGTCAGAGTTTGCGGCAGAAGTGACCATTCTTTTCCTGGTGAGCAGGGTAGTATAAGAATCGGCCGCCGCAATGATGAAATCTGCAAATGGCTCGCACGGCGGGTTGGAGATTTTCGCAATAACTTCTAAACTCTCAGGTTGAGCATTAACATAGGCGATCATGTCGGCATTTAGAACGCCTAGAATACTGTCACCCTGAGAACGGGCGAGTGAAGCGTAGTAATAGCTTCCATATAAGCCAAATTCTTCACCGGAGAAAGCTATGTACCTTATGGAATATTCGAACTGATAATCGCGCATGACACGCATTGCTTCAATAACGCTGGCCGTGCCGCTCGCGTTGTCATCGGCACCTGGCGCAATGTTCGGCGAAAGGTAGGATGTCGCATCGAAATGTCCGCATATTACAGGGTAAATGCTGTCCGGGTACAATGTTCCGGTTTTTACACCGACCACGTTCGGCGCGTGTCCGGTTGTGTGGTACTGAAAGTAAACAGAATCACATCCGTAGTCGCTGAATTTGCTGGCAATGTAATCGGCAGCGGCATCGCATGAGTCATGGGTCGAGTATCTGGTGACAAAATCCTGTAAACGTTGGACGACACTGAGAACACTATCGGGATCGACCTGGTCGACGATCGTCTGCACAAGTGGGTTGTAGTAGAAACTCGTTGCCCGCTGGCCGCTCCTGACGATCGGCGTGAACATCAACCGGCTGATTTCCACTTTTTCCCTTATTAGTGCTTCCAGCATATCCGGCTTCATTTTGAGCAGATGCACCGAACCGTCGGTCATCAGAATTTCTCCATAGTCTGTTAGATCAAGGCGCTCGTCGGTTTTGTGTACAAGGTAATATCTTCCTTCCTCGGGGTCCTTTTCGATTATGGAGAATGAATATTGACGAAGTATATCGAGTTCATTATCGTCCACGATCAAGATAGCGGTATTGTCGAGTTCGGCGATCGGTCTCAGGCTATTTTCAAAAAGCGGGTCCAGTCTCTGCGCGTCCAGGTCGACCTTGACGAGATAGTCGGCTGCAAATGCTGCCGTCATGAATAGAAACCATACAATAAACAATTTTCTAATTAACATAAAAACCTCCTATGAAAGGTAGTTATTCGTTGTACGGTATCGACATGCGAAACGGAAAACGGTATCGTTCATCGAAACCGTCCTTCGACAACGAATCGCCCTTCGCAACCGACCACCGTCAACCAATATTTCATTAGTTATTGGGTTGAGATGCTGGAATCTTCAGACGAATCATGGTTAGCTTCCCTGCTTGAACCCAGAAAGTAACTTTCATTATCTCAGCAAAACAATTTTCTCATATTGTTCATGGACACCAGCGCTCAGTTTCGCGAAATAGACACCGGCCGGTAGTTCCTGACCACTGTTGTCGTATCCGTTCCAGTTGACTTCATGGATGCCAGCCTCATTGACGTCGGGCATAAGATTGCGAACAAGACGGCCGGCAGCATCGTAGATCTCAATATTGGCAATGGTTACGCCTGTGCCGTTCAGCTCTCCGGTTATCTGGAATCCGATCTTTGTCAACTGCCGGAATGGATTCGGCAGTACGTGGAAGCTTATGAATGAATGTGGTATTTCAACCAGTCGGTCGTCCGATATCCCTGTTGGATGCCCGGCATGAATTGCATCCAGGTCAAAACCTGCGTATTGTCCTCCTGTTATGTTCCCATCGTCGACGATTCGCAGATACCGCGCTTCAAACATACCTGCACTGGCGAGATCAAAACTCGCCGTGCCTGTATCTGAACCGCACGATAACCATGAACCGTTCCAATCATTACTTGCGTAAACTTGATAGCCTTCATCGGTTCCGTCATCTCCTTCGAATACGGTGAAATCGTCACCCGGTCCGTCGGTGATCAATGAATTCGGTGCCATGTCAAGAACGATATATCCCGATTGCCCCAGGGAAAACCACATGCTATCTGCGGGCCCGAGTGTATGTCGTGGTTGTGTTTTATTTCCCTGTTCGTCATGATTAGCGTAACGGTTCACGATGACTTTGAATGCATGGTGGTAAGTGGAATCGGGCAGGAGTAGGATGTCATCTATTGAAACGGTACTCTGAGGAGTCACGTTAACATCGCTAATTGTTTTCGGCGCGTAGCCGTTTGCCGAGACCCTTAATTTATATGATCCCGGCTCGACCATCTTGTGAAAATCGCCAAGCATTGGATCCGCATAAATATCGATGCGGTCTGGATCGGTGAATTCAATTCTCGCACACAGTAAAGAATCGGTGAGCGAATCTTTGACGGTGCCGGTGATTCCCCATCCAGCACACTCGCAGACCTCCATCAAAGCTTCACGGTTGGCAAAGCATATCTGGTCGATCGCCGTCGAAGACGAGGGTTCAAAGGTCTCTATGGTCCAGGCAAGGGCACCATTCGTTCCGATAGTGTAGTCCTGTAACGAGCCTGGTGTCTGATACCAGTCGTAACCGTTGATCGCCACGAGGTTTGCCGAAGTGGCGTATGTTTCGGACAACGTAATGATATGCTGGCTGTCTGCTGGGTCAGCCGGATGGTAATCCCAGGGGTAGTTGACGTACTGTGCGGACGAATGATAGTTATACTCAAGGGAAATGTTGTTCTCTTCGAGGTGCTGCATCATGACCTGGCTTTCGACCTGTGATGATGGCCCAGGGCTGCCGCCCCAGCCGTCCCAGAAATAACCGTAGTCCCGGTTCAGGTCGACGTAGTTTGCGTTACGGCGCGTATTTGCCACCTTGCCGTCCGGGTTGAGAGTCGGCAGGATCCAGATCTCGTTACTGTCGACCAAAGCGTGCACTTCGGGAAGAACTGAGTAGTTTGTGAGCAAATGCCTCAGGAAATATAGCGTTATCTCGGTTCCGATGTGCTCATCGCCGTGGATATTGCCGCCGAGTCTGATTTCTGGTTCATTCTCTTCGATCTGAGGATTGTCTGTAACCCGCATTGCCCAGATGGCCCGCCCTTGAACACTGAAACCGGCCGTGTCGAGGCGGCAGATATTTGAATATTCGCTGACGAATGAATCGAGCACCGCGTAAAGCTGTTCATATGTATGGTAAAAACCCCGCTGGAAAATGTCGTCTTTGTATGCCTGGTAATCATCGATCAGGACAACTACATCATAACCCGCGCGCCTGAGTAAGGCTATCTCACTGTCGTTTACGAGCGCCCTGGCAAAGTCATCACCGGCATCAACAATGGTCAGGCGATAATCACTCAGCGTGTAGATCATGTCGTGGGTTTGCAGCCCTATTTCAGCGAGTCTTATCGTTTCATTTCGTTCGGCGGATCCAATACTCAATAAAATCAAAGAAAATACTACTGACACGCGTAGTATGGACACAGATTTTCCTCCAACATATGGCTCTTGAATCTTGCTATTTTTATCGACATCGATACCGCTTAATGCAGTAGGATCGCCTTGCTCACTGTTTGTGCTGTAGCCCAATCCAGTTTGACAAAGTAGATACCACTTGGAACTGTTCTGCCTGAAGCATCCCGACCGTTCCAAGCAAGCGATGATGGATTTCCAGTTGCAGATAACTGGGCGGATAGGTCTCTGATCAGACGTCCTGCCGCGTCATAAATGCGCAAATGCGCAGCCTGAAGTTCTGCTTCACTGAGTGTGTAGTTGATTTGAAGCCGGTCAGTGAAGAGACTGTTCCCTAAGAATAGAGATGGAACGATTTTCTCTGGCTTTATTACTTCGTTTTGCTCGATGCCGGTCATGACTTCGGCGTAGACTAGACAGGAATAATCACCCCAGCCCCAGGTGGAGTTATAGCCGCGTACCAAGTAGTAGTATTCGCCGCTCGGGTGACCTACAAAATCATAAAGGGTGTCGGCGATATCTGACATGACAGTATCTACATCGTTGAATAGACAAGTTGGATAAATATCGTCGACATAGAAGCCAGTATTGAGCACTGCGCCATCGGTCATGGCACGGAACCTGATGTACACTGAACGTCCCACCCAGTTCTCAAGCGGGTAAGCTTTATGGATCCACCCGCCTGAATTTCCGTTAAACCTTGTGGTATCAAGATTAAACCACTCCTTTGTATTCTCGGAAACTTCTACCACGGCAACGTCATAATTCGTTTCGAGGTTATACCAGCACCAGAAGGTGACAGAATCGTCGTTGCTCACAAGAAGGGGATGGATACTCTGTACCGCATTGTTCATGTCGTTCACGCTGCCGGAAAAATAACTGTGCGTGCCTGAGTGCGCCTGGGTTGTCGACAGGGTGAATCCCTGAAGCAGCCACCGGTCTGTACCGGTCTCGAGGTCGTCTTCGATTATTGAAGGATCCGATAGTTCGAGCAACTCCCAGTACAGAGGGTTGTTGTGCTCGACGTTCCTGGGGTGCCAGGTAACTGAAAAGTCACTGGTCGTTTGACCGATCGGACAGATAGCGGGTGGCGGGACGACGCCTTCGGTCGCGATCATCAATGAGTCGGCAAATCCGGCCAGGTACTTTGCCGCTTTGAAGACCTGGCGCGAGATGAAATCAAGCTGGGTTTCATTCTGGTAGAAAGTTGTGCCGATCTCTGAACCGTAGAACAATGCTGAAAGCCCGGCCACGTAGTGATTGTAGCCATATACCCAGTCGCGCGTGTTACCGGCACTCGGATAGGGGTTATAATAGGACTGGCCGGGATCGTATGTTCCGCCATAGAGACCCTGCATCATACTCGCCATGTGATACCCTTTTTCATCGTAGAGTGTAGCATCCGGTGTGCCTTGCGGTTTGTATCCCCATGGATACATTACCTGCTCGCCATAGCTGTGTAATGAGAATCCAGTGGCGATCTTGTGTTCGCGTATGAAAGTGGTGTAAGCCCATATCTCGTCGCCGCTATAGGCAAACGCGCCGCAGAAGGTAGCATACGAGGGGTTATGCGTGAGTTGATCTTCGTCCGCCGCGCCCCAGTAACCGGCTATTTCACCGTCACACGCGCCGCCATAATTCCGGTTGGGGTCAGCGCCGATCGAACCGCCGAAAGGCTCGCGGTTCTTGCGCCATGAGAGTTGGGATGGGTAATCGTAGACATAACCGTCGACATTGATCAACGGGAAGCAGTAGATCTGTGTTCCGTTTATTATGTCAGTGATCTCGGCAACCTGTCCGTAGGAACGGATCATCGAATCGGCAAAGAAGAGCACGGCTTGAGGGGTCGCCCACTCTCGTGAATGATGGCACCCATCCAGCGTGAAACCAGGCTCGTCTTCTTCAAGTTGTGGGTTGTCCGATATTTTCACACCGTATATCCAGCGGCCTTCATAAGTCGTAAAAGGCAGTGAATCTAACATGCAAATGGATGGGTGGTCGAGGGCCATCTGCCTGAGTGAATCATTGATCTCAGCATAAGATAGGTAAGAACCTCGCACCTGGTCCTTTTCGTATTCGAGGCTGAGTACGGTGACTTCATAAGGCAGACCAGACGCAACGATTTTACTGAGCAGTGCGTGGTCGGCCACCAAATCGTACCATTCGCCATATCTACCGGCGGCGATATCCAAAGATTTTTTATCGATTCTTCCCAAATCATGCCATGAATTTGCATAGACCCGGACGATCATATCCTGGGCCATGGTAAGTGTCGACATCAAGAACATAATGGCAATGAGCCGTTTCATCAATAACCCCCTGTTTGCTTGATGTGATTGCGAACGGTATCAAGTGATGGGTCTGAATATCGGGGAATAGTCCTGGGTATTCAACTCAACTTGCATTCCGTTCCTTTATTATAATAACCAATTAAGCATTGTCAACTATTGATTTGGCCCATATTCTGCCTATAATTGTGGCGATGGAGCATCGCAATCCAGTCCCCACTGTAGATATTATCATCGAAATCACGCGTAGAATCGTTCTCATAGCGCGTAAGAATCCGCCGTACGGTTGGGCTCTGCCTGGTGGTTTCATTGATTATGGGGAATCGGCAGAGGATGCGGCGCGTCGTGAAGCCAAAGAAGAGACAGGGCTAGAACTCACGGGATTAAGACAATTTCACTGCTATTCAAACCCGAAACGTGACCCGCGGCATCATACAATATCAGTGGTCTTCGTGGCACAGGCAACCGGGCAGCCAATGGCGGGTGATGATGCGGCTCATTTGGGTTTATTCGACCAGAATACCTTGCCCGAAGAAATCGCCTTTGATCACCGCCGGATCCTGGAAGATTATTTCGAGAAGAAGTACTAGCATCATGAGATTACTACATACGGCTGACCTGCACTTGAAGAAAGGTGAGGATGAACGCTTCGACGTACTTGCGTGGTTAATTGGAAAAGCAGGCGAGATAGGGGTGGATTATTTCGTAATTGCGGGAGATCTCTTTGACTCTGACACCGATGCTACAGTGATGAGACAGAGATTGAGAGGGGTATTCGATTCGGCAAAATGCAAGTTCATTGTTATACCAGGCAACCACGATGAGCATTCATTCGGTGCGGACTTTGAATACGGCAAGAATGTTATTCAGCTGACCGACAAACCTTATCAGATCGTCGAGGCGGGTGACGTCAAGATTTGCGGCATACCCTATCAGCACAAAAGATTCAGTGAATGCATCAAAGACCTTCCGTCTGGGATTGATATCCTGATTGCACACGGTACCCTGTATGATCCATTATACATTTTCTCGTTGCTCGACGACCCCGAGACCGAATACATGCCGATGTTCCCGTCTGATCTTCGGAATATCGCACGATATGCTGCAATGGGCCACTTGCACGCAAGTTTTATCGAACTGACGTACGGGGGCACGCGTGTCATATATCCAGGTTCTCCGATCGCATTGGGTAAGAAATGCGAGGGCGAGCGTAGCTACTGTCTGGTAGAGATCGACGGCGACCGGGTCGAAATCAAAAAGTGTAGCGTGGAAAATGCACCCTACTGGGTCACCGGGGAATTCTTCGTATATCCGGAGGCAGAACAACGTATTCTGAGTGACATCGAGAAATTTCTTAATGGTATAGATGATCCAATGGTCATGCCGAATGTTGTAGCAACAGGCTATATTGCAGAGAAAGAGAAGGAATTTTTGGATGCTCTTGAATCCATACGCAAAAAGTACGAGAAGAAATTCAGGAAATTGGATTTAGCTTCACATATTCAATCGTGGGAAAAAGTGATCTCCAATCCGATCGTTCGGCGTTTTGTGGTCAAGACCGCTGACCTTGAAGATAGTATCCGTATGAAGGTGTTTGATATTTGTCTGCCGATTTTTGATAGAGTTTTGAAATGAAGATCAGGAGCATTCGCATCAGAAAATATGGGCCCATTCGGGAATTTACGATTGACCCGGGTTCTTTTGAGGTCATCTTTGGGCTAAACGAGGCGGGGAAGACGGCGCTGGTGGAGGTTCTGGCTCAGATTCTTTTCAAGAAAACAGCCGCAAATCTCAGATATGAAAAACCCGAACACACGGCTATCGAAGTAGAAGATGATGGTCATGCGTATAGTCTGCCGCAGAAGAAGGTCAATACGGAACTGCCTGCTGGTGATGTAGCGAATCTCATGTACGTGCAAGCTTCGGAATCAACTGTGTTCGGTTCGCGTGGCGAGACACAGCTCTGGGATGGAATAAAAACGATGCTCAGCAAAGTAGGCGCCGGTGTTACATTCACAAAACTTGACGAGTATATATTCGATGCCGTTGACCTTCAACCGGTAAAGGGGGAATGGAAACGTTCAAAACAGATCGCCATTGAAAACGAACTGCAGCGCAAGGAGGCGCTGGCCCTTTATATGAGAAAAATCGGTGAGGTTGGAAAGAAAGAATCCGAGTTGGCAAAATTGACCGCCAATAGTAATGTTATCAAAAGGCGAATTGAAGAGATCGATCAGTACAGGAAATATATGAGCTACTCCGAGCTGGTCAAATTGCATAATGCTTACAGGGAAACGAAGACCGTTGCTCAGGATTACGAACGCTATAAGTACGACTATCTCACAGAGTGGCAGAAACTTGATTTAGAGAGAAATGCCCGTTTAGGTGAGGGCAGAAAGGTGCAGGAGATCGAGGACGAGGTAAAACAACTCGAGCGGGATATTGTAGTTCTCCAGGGTGTCGACGAATACATCACCAAGGAAGGCCTGAAGAACTGTACCGGAAGGCGCGAGGCGCAGAGGAGTCAGCCTTCCATTGCCGTACCTTCGATCATCATGCTGCTTGCGATAGGCCTTGCGGCGCTCGGTATATTTAATCTCGTGCCGCTCGGGCCCACCTTGATCTTTCTTGCTGGAGCGGTTTCTCTATTCGCTTACGTACTTTATCGACGTCATGCAGTGCGGAGGGTCCTGGCGGACAGCCGGGAGTATTTGAAAAAAGCACAAAGCGTATTTCCTGAAATGCGTACCATAGATGAATTGCCCGATAGAATAGAAAAAAATCAGGAAGAGTTGATAACGAAGAGAACCCTGGTCGAAGAAAAAAGAAGAATAATCGAGCGCATGGCAATCGCGCGACCGGTTGATTTGATCGAAAAAGAAATATCTCTTTTGTGCACCAAGACAGGACTTGCAGAGCTGGGCGACCTCGAAGTTAAATTGACCGAGAAAAGAAAAATTGATGACGAATTGACTAGATTAGGAACGCGGCTCGCCGGGCTCCTGCAGGAAAATGATCCGAAGAAATGGGAAAGGATGATTAGTGAGCGGAAAGTCAAGCAACCCGCAGAAGAGCCCGACCTTTCAGCATATGGGGATCTCGTAGAAGAGCAGCAAATGACACAACGTCAAATTGACGGTCTGACCCGCGAAATAAGACTCTTCCGTGACGTGGAACAGGCGAGGGTCGATATAAGTGATGATCATGCTGCATTCGTTGAATTTGAGGAACTGGAGAGGAAATTAAGCGACTACGAACTGGAAAAAAAGGCGGCTTTTGCGGCACGGGAAATTCTCAGGGGTATGAGCGGAGAGCTCGATGAGTTCATACAAGACATCCTGCACGGGAAGGACAGTTTGAGTGAATACTTCCGTGCAGTGACCGACCGCTATGTGCGGGTGGTTGTCGAGAGCGAGAATTTTAAGGTAGAAGATAGATCAGGCAAAACTTATACTCTTGAGAGTCTCAGCAGTGGCACGCAGGACCAGTTGCTTATGTGTTTTCGCATGGCGGCATTGACAAAGGTATATTCAAAAGGTGCTTTTATGATTCTCGACGACGCATTCATCTTTGCAGATTGGCAGCGGAGAGAAAGGCTTGCCCGGCTGCTTAAGGATTTTGTCGAGAAGGGGAATCAAGTGATCTACCTGACCTCTGATGACCATACCCGAGACCTCTTGGCTGGATACGGGGCACGGGTAACTGTATTGAAATAAACACACAGCATAATCGCATGACATTACCTTCTAATATTTGCGAAAAGTTGCTCGTCTGGGCCGGTATCGAAGGATTGACCTATGCCACAGAGTCTCATCACAGAAAGAGATTGCGTGTAATTAGAGATCAAATGAGACGACTGTCTTCTGATTTCGCGGAAGGTAAACCTTCTGAATCGAGGTATTCTAATGCATATTTTCTGTATAACTTTCCGTTGAACATCATGAAGATGATGCATGTTATTGGAGAAATTTCTTCGCGCTACTCACACTTCTTATTGAATAGGCCAAGGTACAGCATTCTTGATATTGGCTGCGGTGAAGGCGCGGGTATGTATGGAGCATACTATGCTCTAAAAAATCTTGATGACTCGTTGAAGATTCGAATCACCGGGATCGATCGCTCTGGCATTATGCTCGAGCATGCTCGGCAGATGGCTGCGCATCTCCGAAAACACGGTGAAGGAATCATAACAACATTCTTCAACCGTGATGCGGCAGATATTCGTAGTTCTTTGCCGCGGAAGAAGTATGATGTTATCATCTGCAATAACTCCCTTGCCGAAATATTCCGGGAAGATGTGATTCCAAAGAAATACATCGGTGTACTGTTCGGTCATCTTGCCAACGAAGGTTTGCTGGTGATAATTGAACCCGCACTGAAAAAGTTTGCGCGCCGCTTGATGCAATTGCGTGATGATCTGACTGGACATAAAGCTGCACAGGTAATTCTACCCTGCCTGCACGAAGGACATTGTTCGTTATTGCAGATCGATAATCGTGATGAGTGGTGTCACCAGTCTGTAGCATGGAAGCCACCTGCTTTTCTTCGAATCATTAATGAAGGACTCAACCGTGAGATCGATATGTTGAAGTTTGCGTATGTGGTGATAGCTAAAACGAAGGCGCGAGGGGTATGGCCGGGAGGTTACCGGGTTATCAGCAAATTGCTCAAAGAAAAGGGAAAGGTGAGGTGTTTCCTTTGCACGGAACACGGGAGGGTGGAGCTGGTGCGTTTGAATAGATCAAAGAGCACCAGTAACACGATGTTTGATAAAATAAAGAAAGGTGATGTGATAAAGTTGACAGATGTGGTCGAGCGCAAACCGGATTATTGGGAGGTCAGTGCACAAACGGTTATTGAACCCAGGTAGCAAAAAGGCCCCCGGTCATTGACCAGGGGCCATGCTTTATTATTTCATTTTCGATCAAAGACCCGGGCCGCAACCCCAGCATCCTCTGAATTTGGGACGGTAGGTGAAACCGATTGAGAATTTGAATCCTTGGTGGGGTCCTTCAATACCCGGCACGCTGGCAAAGTTTACTCGGTAGCGGGCGTCGAGCATTAACCTGATGTCGTATGTCCTGAAGAAGACAATACCGCCGCCGGCATTGAGAGTTAGTCCGTACCTAGATTCCTCAGGCAAGTTTGGGTCCTCGTAGTCAACTATGATCCAACCAAAGCCTAAACCACCGCCAAAATAGGGTGAAATGTCTTTCTTGCTCACCATGTAGAGGAGTGAGACTTCGGGGAAAGAAGCTTCTCCTACGTTTCCCTCCGTATCGCCGAGATCGCCAGGAAATGCGAAATGGCCGGCAATCTCTGCAACCAGATGTGGTGTTTCATACCAGTATAGACCGCCAAAATGATACATCAAGCCAGACTCACCATAGCCGGCAAGCGGCGTAAACATACCACTGGTGAAACCTACGGTATGGAACACACGGCGCCGTAGCGGTTCCTTCTCTTCTTCCTCGGTCACTAATTCTACCTCGACGGTCTCTTCTACTTTCTTCCTTTCGGAGATTGATTTTGCCAGTCTCTTTACTACTGTATCGAGGTCCTCAGCCGACTTGGCAGCAAGACTACCGGCCCAGATGATCTGACCGGTCGCCACGTTCACAACTGAAAGTTGAACAATGTGTTTTTCTCCCAGTGTAGAAACTGAGCCGTATATCACCTGTTCAACGTTCGCTTGCATTCCTGCTTCAACCGCGCATGTGGTCTGGTAACACTCAAGTACTTCGCCAGCCGCGGCATCCATGGCATCGGGATTGAGCACGGTATGCCCGAGATTGGTGAGGTCACTGGTCAGCAGACTCGCCACGGTCTCGGTCGTTGCATAAGAAACGCCAACCGGTTTAAGATGCAGGACTCCATATTTTGCCGCGTGTGCAGCAAATGGCAGGATCAAGATCATCGTCAGTGCAAACCATTTGATTCCATTGTTCCTCATTATTCCTCCTTAGGATTTCATTATTGCTGCCGGCGGCCCGGGTTGAAAATCCTCAAAACCGCCGGCGTTTCGACAAAAGAAACTTGGTAAAAGTCTTTTTAAGACATTATTACTTACTTATATAGCAAAACATGTGCCAGCACAAATGTTTGAAATTACGTGGTTTATTCAAGGATAGCGCACTGATATAGTGCTGAGTGCACAATAATTGTGCAACGGATAACCGATTGATATCAATACGGCATGTGTCTCGTCTTCTGTACTGACTTCCAATTAACGTATCAATATGCGAATGAGCTCCCGCCGATAAATTCGCGCAGGATTGAATTGAAAGGCACATCCCGTTCTGACAGGTCATAGAACAAATTCAGAAAATCGCTCAACCTGTTCGCTTCTTCGTACTCAGCGGTGCCCTTTTTGACTCGCGTGATAATAGGCAGGCAGAATCTCTTTAACACGCATGGCTCGTATATCAATGCTGAATTGAACATCTCGTCAGCTTCTTCCTGAAGAGGATATATATTTTGTTCTTCACCCCTTCTTACACGGCTCCAGAGCTGGAGTACATTCTGAACGCGGTAGCCGCGGAAATGCGTGTCGCGCACTATTCTTCTTATCATCCGTGTGTCGGTCGTGGAGATGCGGTTATGGTCATCTATGTTGAGCTGGGTCAGGGCACTAACATAGATCTTGAACTTCAACTTGCTGGCGATCTTGTGGGTCAATGCATCATTGAGACAGTGTATGCCTTCCAGCAAGACTAGATCGTAATCTGCCCCGCGGATGACCCGTCCCTTGATACGCCTCCCCGTTACGAAATTGAACCTGGGTGTTGAGACCCCTTTGTCGCATGTTAGTTTCAGTAATTGGTCATTCAGTAGCGGGACATCTACCGCACCTATCGTTTCGAAGTCAAGTCCGCCCCATTTGTCTTTTGGGGTCTTGCTGTGAGGGTGAAAATAGTCATCCGTCGAAATCGTCAACGGCTTGACACCGTTGACGATGAGTTGTATGGCCAGACGTTTTGTGAAAGTCGTTTTTCCGGCACTGCTTGGGCCGGCGATCAGAACTACTCTGCTATTCTCTTTGACGATTCGATCGGCGATATGTGCGATCTTCTTTTCGTGCAGTGCTTCTACTACCTTGATTATTTCCGGTCCGTTACCTCTTCTTATCGTAGCATTCAAAGGTCCGAGATCTTCTATGCCGAGTATCCGCGCCCATTCCACGTACTCATTGAATATACGGGCGAGTTTCGGCTGGGGTATAAAATCAGGGAGAACGGACATGTCATACCAAGCAGGGAAGACCATGATAAATCCGGGCTTGAAATACTTCAGGTAAAAGAGGGATGCCCGGTCCGTTGAATCGAGCGGTGGGATCGCATACATGTCATAATAGTCGAGCAAAGAGAATAGGGTCACGTTCCGCTTCCGAATATTTCTGAGCAGTCTGACCTTGTCCGGCTGATTGAGATTGTTGAAGAGATAGGCCGCTTTCTTCACCGGAAAATCTGCCTGCTGTATCGGCAGGTCTTCTTTGACAAGCTGCCTCATCTGCCGTTCGATCTTTTTCACACTTTCTGCTTTGATCTTCCGGTTCAGCGTGCAGTAGAACCCTCCGCTCATCGAGTGCTCGATGCGTAATCTTGCTCTGGGAAATACACGCCTGACCGCGACGCACAGGATCAACGATAGCGATGATTGATATCTCCGCCAGAGATTCAGGCTGTGCAGGTCGTCCGAATGGGTGTTCTTCTTGGGGGCCACGCTAATTTCTAGGACCGAATATTGCAGTACCGACTCGGATCATGGTTGATCCTTCGGCGATGGCAACCTCATAATCTGCGGTCATACCCATCGAGAGGACCGGAAATGGCTGGTCAAATTCCTGGGACATTTCATCTCGCAGATCGCGCAGCATACGGAAACAGAGTCTCGATGCTTCAGGGTTTTCAATTGCCCAGCCGGGGCCAATGGTCATCAAACCCCGTACATCGATCTTCTTGCATTTCTTTACACTCTCATAGAAATCGAAGGCCTCATTTGGAGAAATCCCGAATTTCGTAGGTTCTTTGGAGGTATTAATTTCGATCAAACATTCGATCTTACTGGTCGTGCGTTTTTCGATCTCCTGGGCAAGCCGCAGGGAATCGAGGCTCTGTATCATTTTGAAGATTTTCAATGCCTCCTTCACCTTGTTCGTTTGAAGATGGCCGACCATGTGCCAATCAACCTTCTCGCCAATGACCGAATGCTTCTGACTTGCTTCCTGGACACGATTTTCCCCGAATATTTTGATGCCGCATGCGAGTGCTTCTTCGATTATCTCGGCCGGGAATGACTTGGAGACGGCAACGATGGTGATCTCGTCCGGATTCCGGCCGGAGCGGGCCGCGGCGCGATCGATCTGCATCATAAGCCTTTCAACGTTGTCTTTGATTGACATGGGCAATTATACGAAATTTGTCCGTAGTGTCAATCGTCGTTCATGCTATCACCAGTTGACTTTGTCTTTCTTTTTTGTATAATTGAACGAAAGGAGCTATATGGCAAGGAGATGCGCAATCTGCGAGAGAGGTGCACGTGTTGGTTCGAAAGTCAGCCACGCGGACAATGTGTCAAAGAGGAAGTTCCGTATCAATCTACAAAGAGTTAAAGTAAAAATGGACGGAGAGATCAAAAGGATTCTTGTTTGCACCAGATGTCTGTCTGCCGGCAAAGTAAAGAAGATCAAGTAACCAAGTGCCAAGATTTAACCCATTTGATTATTTTTTCATTTTAAGACCCCTCATTCTTATCCCGGCCTGGAATTTTCTCCTGATCGGTGCGTATTTGGCCAACCGTCAGGCCGCCTTCACGATCGATATCGTCATAGGTTTGCTCGCCTACACTTTTGTTGCGGGTGGAGGCTATATTCTGAACCAAATAATGGATATAGAAACGGATCGCATGAACAAGAAACTCTTTCTTCTCACCAGCGGCTTCGTGACCCGGCGGGCAGCCTACGCCGAGATAATCATCCTGTGGTTTTTGGCGCTCATCATGTCCTTCCGTTTCGGTTGGCTGTTTGTGGTTTTCATCATAGTCTCGATGTTGATGGGTGTTCTGTATTCGGTGCCTCCGATGAAATTGAAGGGCAAGCCGATCTTCGATACGCTGGCCAATGGTATCGGCTATGGTATGGTTAATTTTTCTATTGGCTGGTTGCTGGTGAGCACCTTTGCTCCGTTGATGTTCATTCGTTTCTTGCCATATTGTCTCAGCATCAGTGCGGTTTTTATCAATACGACCATCGTCGATGTTGAGGGTGACCGCAAGGCAGGAGAATTGACGACGGGCGTGTTCCTGGGGTCCAAGCTTTCCAGCATTTCATCGACGCTCATCATGGGCGCGGCGATCGTTCTTGCCTATGTGCAACGGGAATATATTTGCCTGATTCCGGCCGCCGTTTCCTGGCCCTTATTCGCATACGCAGCGGGCTATACGCTGCTCAGGGATGGAGTAAACAGGAAGGTGACCATCGCATCGTTCAGATTACCAGGTCTGATTTTTACGGTGATCACGGCGTTATTGTATCCCATATATTTCGTGGTTTTATTTGTAATACTTGTTTCGATGCGCATCTACTATAAAAAGCGCTTCGGCATGACGTATCCGACACTTGCCCGGGGTTGATCAAGATTGGCACATAGGTTTCATTCCATACGGGTACTTGGGTAACAAAAAAGGGATGGTTTTGCCATCCCTTTTTTGACATTTGTTCTGCTATTTAACTGCATTTTTGAGGTCGCGCCCTGCCTTGAATTTCGGCGCCCTCTTTGCTGGTACTTCGATGGTCTCGCCAGTACGAGGATTACGGGCAGTTCTTGCCTTCCTCTTCGAAACGGAGAACGTTCCAAAACCCACCAATGCTACTTTGTCACCACTTCTTAAGGCGTTGGTAGTTGCTTCGACAAAAGTATTCAAAGCAATACCGGCAGCACGTTTGGAAATCTTCGCTCTTTGTGCCATCCTCTCGATCAATTCGGCTTTCGTCATAATTGTTCACCTCCTTCCGTTCATCATTATGTATATTTTACACGTAATTCTAAGTTTGTCAAGTCCCAATTGACGTATTTCCAATGCTTGGCGAGACACTGCAACTTGCATTAAAAAGTTGACACGATGGCATTAATTATTATAATATTTTCAATGACTACGAAAATCGGTGTTCTTACCAGCGGCGGTGATGCACCCGGAATGAATGCTGGAATACGCGCTGTAGTACGAACCGCGTTACATAACGGGTTCCATGTGGTCGGTATCAGGGATGGCTATAATGGTCTGGTGAGGAATGAAATTGAAAAGTTCCATCGCGGTTCGGTAGCAAACATAATACAGCGAGGCGGAACGATATTGGGCACGGCGCGCTCCAAAGACTTTGAGACCGAAGAAGGTATGGGACAGGCAAAGAAAGTGCTGGATGAACACGGTATTAATGCACTCGTCGTGATCGGCGGAGACGGTACGATGCGCGGCGCCAAGGAATTTTCCGAGAGACATGGTGTGAACATGCTCGGGCTGCCAGGCACGATAGACAACGACCTTTACGGCACTGACTACACAATCGGTTTCGACACCGCGATCAATAACGCGCTCGAGGCAATCGACCGCATAAGGGATACCGCTGCCTCGCTTGAAAGGCTTTTCTTTGTCGAGGTGATGGGACGCCTGTCAGGGTTCATAGGACTTGCAGTCGGGTTGGCCGGAGGGGCTGAAGACGTGATGATCCCGGAGACGCCGACCGACATCAATGCTCTTGCCAACAAGATAAATGAAAGCATCAAGCGGGGCAAGAAATCAAATATAGTGATAGTTTCCGAGGGTGATGAAGCGGGCAATGCATTTGAGATCGCGGAGAAGATAAAGTGCCTGGTGCACGAGGATTACCGCGTCGCCGTGTTAGGTTACATACAGCGTGGCGGGACACCGACGGCAAATGACCGCATACTTGCCTCCAGACTCGGATTTGCTGCCGTGGAAGCAGTAAAGAAGGGAATATTCGGCTGCATGGTGGGTGAGATTAATCAGAAGATTGTCTACACGCCGTTTGCTGAGACCTACGAGAAGAGAAAGAAGATCGATCCTACCTACATAAAGATAATCGAGGTCCTGGCGACCTGATTTCCGAATATTTCCGCGCGAAGTCAATTCAAATTAAATGATGCTGGGAAAATGAATAATATCCTTCCTCGGATATTATTACGTGGTCAACAACGTTTACGCCAACGATCTCGCCGGCTCTGCATATCCTTTCCGTGATCTTCAGATCATCCTCTGATGGCTTTAATATGCCGCTCGGATGATTGTGTACCAGGAAGATCGCGCTCGCACTTTCGTTTATCGCGAATTGGAATACTTCGCGCGGATGAACGAGGCTTGCGTCAAGAATTCCCTTTGAGATCGTGTGGTCATTTGTGAATGTGTTTCGTCCATCCACCGAGGCGACCTTGAATACTTCATATTTCAATCCACCAATGAGCGGGTAATAGTACTTGTAGATATCTTCGGGATTCTTGAACCTGATCTTTGTGCTATTCTTGCTGGATAGCGAGCGCCTTCCCATCTCGAGCGCAGCCAGTATCGCAATTGCCTTTGCTCGTCCTATCCCGGGGATGTTTAGTTTCTCGATCTCACCAACTGATCTCTGGCTGAGTTTTTTCAGGCTGCCGAATCTGTTGATTATTTTCTTGGCCAGGTCTACAGCAGTAGTGTTTCTCGTTCCTTTACCGATGACAATGGCGAGCAGCTCGGTATCAGTCAGACCGTAGCATCCTCTTTCGAAAAACTTCTCTCGGGGACGGTCGCTTGCCGGCCAGTCCTTGATCTTCACCTATTTGAAGATGGCAAAACGGAGAATGAAACCCGCGAATACAATGGAAACGGTAGACATCAGCTTAATGAGTATGTTGAGGGACGGGCCGGCAGTATCTTTGAAAGGGTCGCCCACCGTGTCGCCGACAACCGAAGCCTTATGCTCTGGAGAACCTTTACCTCCCAATTCACCCTTTTCAATATATTTCTTTGCATTATCCCACGCACCGCCTGAATTTGCCATCATTAGGGCGACTGCAAAACCGGTGATGAGCGCACCAACGAGCAGTCCGATCACGCCGTTGGGACCCAGAAAGATGCCTATCACGATTGGAACCGTGACGACTAGTAATGACGGAACGATCATTTCCTTCTGAGCGGCTACTGTACATAGATGGACGGCCTGGGCATAATCCGGCCGCGCTTTCCCTTCAAGTAAGCCCTTTATCTCTTTGAACTGGCGGCGCACTTCAATTACGATCTTACTGGCCGTTTCGCCGACCGCCTTTATCGTCCGCGAGCAGAACAGAAAAGGCATCATGCCGCCGATGAAAAGGCCTATTATTACCTGAGGATTTGCCACGCGCAGGTCAAGGGCGGGGAAGATGCGTGCGATCTGGCTGCGGTATGCGGCCACGAGCGCGAGTACAGTCAGGGCGGCGGAACCAATGGCAAAACCTTTTCCGGTCGCAGCAGTCGTATTACCGATGGCATCAAGAGCATCGGTTCGTGAACGCACTTCTTCTGGCAATTCGGCCATCTGAGCATTGCCACCGGCATTATCTGCGACCGGGCCATAGGCGTCGGTGGCAAGGGTGATACCCAGGGTCGACAGCATTCCGACCGCGGCGATTGCTATGCCGAACAGGCCGTGCTCCGGATTGGTCGCACCGCCCGGCAAATAGAATGCAGCGGCTATGGCAATGGCCACCACGATGATTGGTGGTACGATCGACAGCATTCCCACACTAAGCCCTTCGAGTATTACCGTAGCCGGACCCGTCGTGGCTGCGGACGCGATGCCTCTCGTTGGTTTATAATTATCAGAAGTGAAAAACTCCGTCGAATATCCGATGAGAACTCCGCATGCAAGTCCAACGAGCACCGGCCAGTAGAAATTGAAATTTCCAGGCAGGAAATAGTATATGACGAATGCCGATATTATTGCCATCAGTATACCGGCTGCCCACACACCCTTTCTGATGGCAAAGAGCAGGGCCCGCTGGCTGGCTTCTTCTCTGGTACGGACGAGGAAAGTCCCGATCACCGAAGATAGCACTCCGGCCGCGGCAAGCACCAGTGGTATGACCACGCCACGCAGTCCCAGCCCGGCAGCAAAAGCCAGTGCCATGGCGGCGACGATAGAACCAACGTAGGATTCGTACAAATCAGCTCCCATACCCGCGACGTCTCCGACATTATCTCCGACGTTGTCGGCAATGGTCGCCGGGTTACGCGGGTCGTCTTCAGGAATATTCGCCTCGACCTTGCCAACTAAATCCGCACCGACATCGGCCGCTTTGGTGAAAATCCCGCCGCCGACACGCGCGAAAAGTGCCTGGAATGAAGCGCCCATTCCATACGCGACGATTGTCTGGGTAACCACGAGCAAACGGTTATCAAGAGGAAGTCCCCGGTATATCCAGTTCAGGAGTATAAACCAGAAACTAAGGTCAAGCAGGCTCAATCCAACGACCACAAAACCCATTACACCACCTGATGCGAAAGCAACGCGCAGCGCGCTGTTCAGGCTCGTCCGCGCCGCGTTGGCGGTTCTGGCAGATGAATTTGTCGCCTGAGTCATACCGATGAAGCCGGAAAGCGCCGAGTAGAATCCACCGGTAAGAAACATAAAGGGGACGAATGTTGGAAGCAACCTACTTAACGACAGCACGAGAAGAATTACGAACACGATCGCAAATATGATGGCAACGACTCGGTATTGTCTCTTCAGGTAGGCACGCGCACCTTCGCGCACGGCCTGTGCGATCTGCCGCATCATATCAGTGCCCTCGTCATGACGTTTCGTTGTTTTTGACAAATACAGCGCAAACAGCAGGGAAAGGAGCGACCCCATCGGCGCAAACATGACTATTGGTGACATCCTACCTCCTCAAATGGAAGATTTTTGGCTTTTCTTTTTTGTGTGCCGTTTTTGTTATGACTTCATGTAATTTACTGGCGGTCTCATCATCGATTTTACCGCCTTCGATCTTTCTGAGTGCGTTATCCATTTCTTCATAGGTAAAACCGATCTCTTTTTCATCGGTCTGTCCAGACCAGAGACCAGCGCTCGGGATTTTTTTTATGATCGATTCGGGGATATTCAATTCCCTGGCTAGTTCTCTGACTTCGCCTTTATATAGATCACCGATGGGCAGAATATCACATGCGCCGTCGCCGTATTTGGTGAAATAACCGAGCGAAATTTCGGTTTTGTTTCCGGTTCCGCAGACAAGGTAATTGTGTAGGTTCGCATGGTAATAAAGAACGATCATACGCAACCGGGCTTTCAAATTGCCGAGGGCAAGGCGGTCGCCGTCGGGCATTAACTTCAAGAGATTGCTGTAAACAGTTGTCAGATCGATATATTGGGTCTTTGTATTCAGAACATCAGCTACATCGGCGGCATCATCAAGGTCTTTGACGTCAGATTCGATCGGGAGGATAAGCCCCAGACAATTGTTCGTCGTTTTTCTGACCAGCGCGGCGCAGACCGACGAATCCAGCCCGCCGCTCAGACCAAGCACAAAGCCTTGCGTACCCGATTCCTCCAGTTGGCCTTTTAGCCAGTCAACGATTTGTTGAACAATATCCTTCCACATTTTGTCATGATTATAATAATAATACTGCAAAAATCAAGATTAATGACTCCAACCATGCTGCTCTCCATGTTGCCCATTTCGGTATTTAGCTAATTGGCTAAATACCGAAATACACCAGCCTTTCATAATATATACAAGTTTGGGTGTCTGTTTAACAACTCCGTTCTGTATCGAGAACTGATATCTGAGATTTTTTAACAGAGAGGAAATTCGATTAAATGAGAATAAGGTCATTGCGAATGCTGCAGAGTGGGGTGCGGCAATCTCTTGTGTGTGCTCTGTTGCGTCTGATGGTGGTGATTATTCCAGTTTAATAATCTTTTGGATATTATTTACTGAATCTGCCTCGAAACAGCACCAGTAAACACCGGCGGGTAACACCCTGCCCGGATTGTCTCTACCGTTCCAAAATAAACGGTGGGATCCTGCGGCATACGGCTGATCGCATAGAGTACGCACAGCCCGGCCCAGAGCGTTATAGACTACACACTTCACGTGCTGATCACGAGCGAGTTCATAGGATAATGTCGTTGTGTGGACAAATGGGTTTGGATACGGGACATTGAATACGTTACTGATCAATGGTACTACGACCGGCTTTTCCGCGCATCCTACGAAACCAATCCACGGGTCATAATCAACGTGGTCGCTCACCCTGTCACCGAGGCCGTTCGGATTATAGAGGGTATCGATATCTGATGTATCACGTGGACCGGTCGAATCGCCCCACCAATTATTTTCAGCGTAAATCCAGTAGTCGTTGTCTTCGTTGTAAATACCCCATTCAGTGTTTCCGTAAATTTCATTGAATTCCAATTGAGGATTGCCGCCAAAATAGCACCAGATTCCTCGCTCGTTGTTGGATATAATACTATTCTTAATAATGACGGTGCCAGTGCGCGAGAGTGTCTTTTCGCCATTCCCTGCGATTGATTTCTGATAGAGGTATTCTTCGGCACTGCGTGGTGATGTGACGAGAATGCCGAACCATCCGTTGCTGTCGATGTGGCAGTGTTCAATGATGCCCGACGTGTTAACGAAAGTGATTCCACGATTGGAATTTCTTATCGTGCTATGTCTGATTATCGTTGAATCGTTATAGCAATCAATGCCCCAACTCGAGTATTCGACAATGCAATGTTCCATGATGCCAGTACGTGATCCAGACATGAAGCGTATTGCGCCCCAGCTACCTGGTGCGGGGTTTGCTAGGGGCGATGTGTAGGTGATTTTCGATTGTTCGGTGCCGCAGGCGATAAGTTGTCCATGCACCAACATCGAAAAAAATATTTTGAACGTATTACCTGGATTGATTGTAAAAATGCCTGTACTATCAATGATAATATCCCCAAAGATCTCGCAGTCGACACCGCCCACTGCCGGATTCCAAACATATTCATCTTGGACAAGAACGTTGCCCTCGATATAGATGTCATGCGTGTTGTTTGCGAATTGGTTTGGCGTATGGAATATGGGCAATTTGGTCGGGTAACCGCCCATGTGTATGCCATAATCGTTATCAGTTATTGTGTTGGCGCCGAAATAAGCTTCTGATTCTAGCATATACGAATTGCCATAGCTTATACCAGCGACATTATCTGATATCTGGCAGCTGTCTACTGTAATGTTCCCGTTACAAAAGATACCGTCAATTTGATTATATCTCACAATCGAGTGCGAAATTCGCATCGGTGTCGCAGACGATGTTGTGACACCTCGACCATATTCGATGATGCAGTGATCTATCTTGGACGAATCGGTGGCCGAGCTGGAAAACCATATACCGTCCCAATCTCCCGGATTGGGGATAGGTTGGGACGAGGTGAACGTGATCATGCTATCCGCAGTACCGCAGGCGATAAGTTGTCCGTTGACGGCAATCAAAGGTCCGTGCATCTTGAAGGTGTTGCCAGCTGTGATCGTCAATTTCCCGGATGCTGCTATTGTGAGGCCTGAGTGGAGCACGCAATCTACTCCGCCCACCGCCGGATTCCAAGTCATATCCTCGGTGATGTCAAACAACGATCCCCAGATCTCTATGCCAATGCCGTTTTCACTGAAGTGATTCGATACTATGTAACATGGCATTGGACCATAATCGACATACACTCCACATGGATTGTTGCTGATGGCATTATTGCCTATCACAGGCAGAACGTTATCTACCATACCAATAGTGATTCCCGCTGCGGTATTATTCGTTATTTCGTTACTGTCTATCAACCCGCCTTTGATCTGCGATAGACCTTCGTTACAGTATCTGAGCAGCGAATTCTCAATGGCGAATACCTGTCCGCGGTCTATACCATATTGGGCATACTCGATGATACAATACTCCAGGTGACTTGAATCAACGCCCGGTGTAAAAAACCATATTCCGTACCAATCGCCAGTGCTCGGTGTCTGCTGATTTGATGTGAAAAGAATACTATCCTGTAGTGTGCCGCACGCAATAATGCGTCCGTAAATCTGAATACAGTGCCAATTCGATGCTTGTACTCTTACACCCGGCTGTATTGTCAGAGTGACTGTGTCGAGTACGAAGATGTCGTCGATCAAGTTATAAATCGTATCCGGTGGGTTACCAGTAGGCCCCCAGACTGTATTGGTGGCGATGACGCCGCCTACATTGGTGACGGCAAATACTTGTGCCGTTATGATTACATACGTACATACTATTAGCTTCACAGTTCCTTCCCTTGAGAAATATAACCAACGCGCAGTTCTTGTCAATTGAAATAAACCGGGACTTTAGCTCTGCCTCAGGGAGAACAATAGAATTGTCGTTCTGCGTTTCAGAAGCCAAGCCTTCCGCGCCCCCTTGATTTTGGACATGAATTACGGATAATCTTACAGTGAAGAATAAAGAATTGGCGCGTGTTTTTGACCGCATTGCAGATGCATTGGAATTTAGGGGTGAGATGGTTTTTCGAGTTCTTGCCTACCGCAAGGCAGCACGGGTGCTGGATGAACTCGTTGAAGATGTTGAGGTCTTGCACCGCGAAGGTAGACTCGATGAGCTTCCAGGTATCGGTGCTGGGATCGCGAAGAAAATTGTTGAGTATCTCGAGACCGGTAAAATGAAGAAATATGCCGAGGTCACCAAAGGCATTCCTGATTCTTTGCTGAACATGCTCGACATTCAAAATCTCGGGCCCAAAACCCTTGCCCTGGCGAATAAGATGCTGAAAGTGAAGACGATCGCCGACCTGAAAAAAGTGATTGCCAGCGGCAAACTCGCAGAACTTCCGCAGATGGGTGAGAAGAAGGTTGAGAATATAAGAAAGGGTATTGAACAGTATGAGAAGGGGCATGAGCGGCTCTCGATCGCAGTGGCAGAAAGAGTGGCATCCGAGGTCATCGCCTATCTGAAAGAAAATGCTACGATAAAGGATATCTCGCCGGCTGGTTCGCTGCGGCGCTGGAAAGAGACGATCGGTGATGTCGACGTGCTGGTGACCGGCAAGAATGGTGCAAAAATTGTCCGCGTGTTCACTGAATATCCAGCTACCGAGCGCGTGCTGGCAGCAGGTGATACTAAAGGTTCGATCATGGTCGAGGGCGGTGTACAGGTTGATCTCAGGATAGTCGAACCAAAGTCGTACGGTGCAGCTCTTCAATATTTCACCGGCTCCAAAGCACACAATGTCCGATGCCGCAACATCGCAAGAACCAAGGGAATGAAGTTGAGCGAATACGGATTATTCAAAGGTGAGAAAATAGTCGCGGGCAAAACCGAAGAAGAAGTTTATGAAAAACTCGGTCTTGGGTATATCCCGCCGGAATTACGCGAAGACCGGGGCGAGATCGAGGCCGCCCTTAAGAAAAAATTGCCCAGGCTAGTGGAATTGACTGATATCAAAGGCGACCTGCAGATGCACTCAGTATATTCCGACTCTTCCGCAACCATCGCTCAGCTCGCCGAGACAGCTGAACAATTGGGTTATCAATATATTCTAGTCACGGATCACTCGCGGTCGGCAAAATACGCCCATGGTCTTGAGGTCGAGCGCTTGAAGAAACAGTGGAAAGAGATCGATAGGATTAACAGGAAATCAAAAAAGGTGCACGTGCTCAAGGGTGTCGAAGTCGATATCCTGAAAGACGGAAGGCTCGATTACCCGGATAGTGTTCTCAAACATTTGGACCTCGTCGTTGCGTCGATACATCAGGGGTTCAAAAAAAACGTGACCGAAAGAATGTGCTCGGCAATGGAAAACCCGTATGTCGATATTATCGGCCATCCGACCGGAAGGCTCATTTCATCCCGCGAAGGTTATGTCGTGGATATACAGAAAGTCATTGAAAAAGCGGTCGAGACCAGCACCTGGCTGGAGTTGAATGCTTTTTGGGACCGCCTCGACTTGAGCGATGCTAATCTTAGAGTGGCCAGGGATATGGGCGTCATGATATCGATTGGTACTGACGCGCATGATACGCAGGGATTGTTGTGGATGAAGTTCGGAGTCGCGAATGCGCGCCGTGGTTGGCTTGAACCCCGGAATGTAGTCAATACCTTTACCTTGAAGAAGTTGCTAGCTTCGAGAAAACTGCACGGAAAATAACCGGCGTATTAATATTTGTAGATCTTCTTGTCTGATGTTAATTCGTAGAGATTTACCTTTGCGTAAGCAGAGTAAATGGTGTTGGGATAGTCTGAGATTATCTCGCCGAATGTTTGAATCGCCATATCCCGATAGTCCACGGTATCGGTGATCTCATAAAGCACCCGGCTCAAATATCCAATTTCTGACAGACCGAGCACGCGTTCATCCGGCGCCTGATACGCTGTACAGAAATCCTCCCACATACTCAGTTCTTGCTGGATTATTTGGACTGAATCCCGCCAGGGAAGGTGCTCGATACGGAAAATGTTGATGAGCCGGTACTGCGCCTTTGATGCGAATGGGTCATCGGGGAAATCCCTGACGATCATCCGGTAAATATCGCCATTGTAGTACTTCTGTTTGAGGCTCTCATTTTGCGCTATGCCTGGTATTGAATCATTATCATTCTTCTCAATTAGGGCTTCGAATGATTGCGCCAGACAATAAAGAGCTTCGGCCAGATAATTCGAGCCGTCAAAATAGCGGGCGAAAATATCCAAGAGGCGCGCAGCTTTTTCATATTCGCCTTCATCGAAATAGCCTCTGGCAAAAACAAATAACTCGTGTTCTCCTATCTCGCTATTCATGTCTACAAGCACATTCTTGTCTATTTCGCTGGATGTCGTGTCATACCTGACCGTATACCTTTCGTCGAGGTCGTCGAGGATGTCTACCATATCACCCGTATTCAGAATGCGCATTTTGTGGTCATTGCCATAAAACCAGACGTTATCGATGATTACAACGCCCGGATTGATCGAGATCACGAGGAAGACTAATGCTGGTATCATTATTTAAGTATACGGAATCGACTCGAATAGTCAATGGATTGTAATTCCGGTCAGCGCGAAATGAGATGGTAAGTAGTATGTAATATTAACTGCAGGATGCAGCAAAATCGACCCGGACGATGTATCATTGAATCAATTGACTTCATCATATTTTTGTGGTATCATAAAATGAGGAGGACCGAATGGCTTTCAACATCCTTGCGATCAATCCGGGCGCAGGCTCTACACGCGTGGCGCTATTCGCCGACGAAAGAGCGATCTTCGAGGAAAACCTAAGACATGACCCGGGCGAATTGCTGAGATTTCCCAAGATAATAGACCAGTACGAGTTCCGTAAGGATAAGATATTGCAGCTGCTGGAATCTGAAGAGGCGGATCTGAAATCGCTGCATGCCGTCGTTGGTCGTGGAGGTCCTTTCAAACCTTTGACCAGCGGCACGTACGTTGTGAATGAGAAACTGATCCAGGATATAAAATCGGGCAATTATCAATCCGAACATCCGTCATTACTGGGGGCGGTGATCGCAAAGGAGATAGCGGATGCGCTCAAGATCAAGGCATACTTCGTCGACCCCGTGTCGGTGGACGAATTCTGGGAACTGTCGAGATTCTCCGGTTTGAAGGAAATAAGGCGTAAGGCACTGAGTCATGCATTGAATGTTCGCATGGTAGCAAAAAAAACCGCCGTTGCGTTGAAGAAACCATACAGAGAATGTAGTTTTATTATTATCCATTTGGGAACTGGCATCACCGTGGCCGCTCACCTCAGGGGACAGCAGGTTGACTCGTCCAATGCGAACGAAGACGGACCCTTTTCACCGCAGCGAACCGGTGCTTTGCCGACAATACCTTTGGTGAAATTATGCTTGAGTTCAGGATGCCAGTACGATGATCTGAAGAAGAGGTTGAACCGTGAGGGAGGATTGTTATCTTATCTGGGCACGGATGATATACAGGAAATCGAGCAGCGGATCACTAAGGGTGATAAGGAAGCCGAATCCGTATACAATGCCATGGTCTATCAGGTAGCCAAGGAAGTTGGTGCATACGCCGTCGTGCTGAAAGGGGAAATTGATGCCATCATCATTACCGGCGGGATCGCGAACTCGGAGAAATTCGTATCGCAACTGAAGGATTGGATATCATTTCTGTGCCCGAAATTCTTCGTGTATCCGGGTGAAGGGGAGATGGAGGCATTGGCCCTCGGGGTATTAAGGGTCTTGCGAAAAGAAGAACAAGCTAACGATTACACCTGATGGGGACAGGCATACACTTTTTACATTTTTTGTATTGCAGGAAAATGCATTGCTTAATAGATACCTATTATCGTGTTCTTATCAATATAATCGGGGTGTGAAGCACAAAAAGTGTAAAAAGTGTATGCCTGTCCCCGGGTTTGTTGACATTGTTAATTCTTTATGTATAATACTGGCACATCATGAAATCACTACTGTCGGGTAATGAGGCAGTTGCCCGGGGAGCATGGGAATCAGGATGCAGAGTAGCCACCGCATATCCGGGAACACCTTCGACCGAAATAATTGAGAATATCACTAAATATAAAGAGATAAACGCCGAGTGGTCGATCAACGAAAAAGTCGCCCTTGAAATTGCGGCTGGAGCAAGTTTTGCGGGAGCGCGGGCGCTGGTGGCAATGAAACACGTGGGCCTGAATGTTGCGGCTGATCCTTTCTTCACAATGGGGTATTCAGGCGTGACCGGCGGAATCGTAGTGGTGTCGGCCGACGATCCGGGTATGTGGTCGTCACAGAATGAACAGGATAACCGTCACTACGGCCGTCATGCCAAAGTGCCTATTCTGGAGCCCTCGGATTCCAACGAAGCGAAGATTTTTACGAAACTTGGTTTTGAGATCTCCGAAAAATTCGATACTCCAGTATTGTTGCGTCTCACGACAAGAATATGCCACTCATCATGCCTGGTAGACCTCGAAAAGAGAAAGGAATCAGAAATAAAAGGGTATGTGAAAGATATCAAGAAGCGACTTGTTTTGCCGGCGCATGCGCGTGCTCTGCATTTAATGGTCGAGGAAAGGCTAAAGAAACTTGCCGCGTACAGCGAGATTTTTCCGTTCAACAAAATCGAGTGGGGAAAAATGACGCTCGGTATCATTACGTCGGGCGTCGCGTATCAGTATGCAAAAGAGGTTTTTCCTGAAGCGAGTATCTTGAAGCTGTCCTTGACCCATCCGATCCCCAAAAAGTTGATTGAAAAATTCGCGCGAAAGGTTAGAAAGGTCGTCGTTGTTGAGGAAGGTGATCCTATTCTTGAGACCGAAATCAAAGCGATGGGAAGAAAGGTTACTGGCAAGGATAAGATCCCGTTGTGCGGCGAGCTCACGCCACAGATTCTGAGAACCAGTTTTTCGAAAAAGCGAAGGAGCAGTATCAAGCGAGCGGAAATTCCTGCACGACCGCCTGTTTTATGCCCGGGCTGCCCGCATCGTGGTGTTTTCTACATTTTCAACAAGCTTAAACTTGTGGCAACAGGTGACATCGGATGCTACACGCTCGGTGCTTTGCCGCCACTGAGTGCCATGGATACTTGTGTTTGTATGGGTGCATCGGTCACCAACGCGCAGGGTATGGAGAAGGCATTAGGTGGTGAATTCAGCCGGAAGTTGGTGGCGGTGCTGGGTGATTCGACGTTCTTTCATTCCGGCATCACCGGTCTTGTGAACGCGGTATATAACAAAGGATGTCTGAATCTTGTGATACTCGATAATTTTACCACGGCGATGACTGGACATCAACCCCATCCGGGTACGGGTAGACTGGCCGGGGGCGAGCAGGGAAAACGCGTCGCGCCTGAGGATATTGCCAGGGGATGCGGCGTGGAGATGGTCAGGGTCGTAAATCCCAATGACCTGAGAGCAGCTGAATCAGCGTTGCGCGAGGCGCTCGATTACAAAGGTGTTGCCGTTCTGATCTTCAGAAGGCCCTGTGCTTTACTGGTGAAGCCAAGACTGCCCTACCGGATTGACACGGAACAATGCAATGGGTGCCGGCTCTGTCTGCGTATTGGATGTCCGGCGGTCAGTTTGACCTTTCCTGCGAAGCGTGAGAAACCTCTTGCAGTAATAGATGAGTCACTATGCGTTGGATGCGGCCTGTGCGTGCAACTTTGCCAGCGTAGTGCAATCCTCGTGACGAAAGAATCAGATGCATAGAAAAAAAATCAACGGAACCAGGAATATCGTTATATGCGGGGTAGGTGGTCAGGGTATCATTCTGGCTTCGGATGTATTATGTCACGCGGCTTTCCTGTCCGGGTATGATGTTAAGAAAAGTGAGGTACATGGTATGGCACAGCGTGGCGGGAGCGTCATTACCCATGTCCGCTTCGGTAAAGATGTGCACTCACCGCTCATTGAGCAGGGCACTTGCCATTATATGCTGGCTTTTGAGAAGCTGGAAGCGCTGCGTTATACTGACTACCTTGGCAGAGACGGTCATATCATTGTAGATGATCGGGAGATAGCGCCGATGAGCGTTCTGGTTGGCGATGCTAAATACCCGGCTGACATCGAACAAAAATTGCAGAAATTTGGCGCAGTGCATCTTATTGATGCCACGAACATTGCCATTGACTTGGGTAATCTTCGTGTTGTCAACATAATACTACTGGGCGTGCTTTCAAATTTCCTGGATCTCGAAGATAGATACTGGCAGGATGCTATAAAGCAGAATGTCAAGGAACGATTCGCAGAATTGAACGTCAATGCTTTTAACCGCGGCCGAGAGCTCACCGGTTGAACCCCAGTCCACATTTACGATACGGAGTTGAATTCCAAGAAAAATAGATGATAGTAAAGAGAATGAGCGTTGGCGACGAAGCGATTGCCAAACTTGCCATCCAGAAGTTGAAGAATGAAGCACCGATGCACTTACGGGTGCGTCTCGATACTGAATACCTGCGCGAATTCTTGTCATGCGAGAGGAATTACTTCCTGGTGACGTTGATTGGTGAACAGCCTGTGGGTTTCATTCTGGTATACCGCTTGATGAGGGTGGATAGGGACCAGGATGTGATGTTGTTCTATGAGATCGTTGTCGATGTAAAAAATAGAAATCATGGAGTTGGCAAACTTCTGATCAAAGAATTGAAGAATATCTGCCGTGAGGAAAAGATAATGAAGATGTGGGTGCTGACGAACAGATCAAATCTGGCGGCTGTGGGATTGTATAAGGAAACCGGTGGCATTGAGGATGAAAGTGGCGACGAGGTATCCTTCACCTATTTGCCTGATTACGAGTAGAAGAAATGCAGCACACTGAGATTGAATTCCTTTTACTGGATAAAAATAACGCGAGCGCGGTCAAAGAATGCGCCAAATTGATGTCTACATCCGAGCCGTGGATCACTCTAAGGCGTACCTTCGGTGATGTAATCAAAATTATCGAGGATGATACAAGCGAAGTGCATTTGATGAAGCTTCAAAACAAGATGATCGGTTTTGCGATCATAAAAATGCGCGGTGCGTTCGTCGGCTATATCCAGAGCGTTGTCATAGAACCCCGATACAGGGGAAAGGGAATAGGAGAATGGTTCATAGGGTATCTCGAGAGGCGGATTCTGTCCGAACAGCCGAACATATTCATTTGTGTATCATCATTCAATCGCGATGCAAAGAGGCTGTATGAGAGATTAGGATATGAGACGATCGGTGAACTCAAAGACTATATTGTACGTGGTTACTCTGAGATATTAATGAGAAAAACGGTTTCGCCGTTCAGTGAATTTCATCCCGGACGTAAGTGATCTCGATAGGTACTACATTCAACTACGCCATTCCCTTAAGAGACCAGTTGCCGCTGATAAAAAAGGCGGGGTTCACCCATATCTCACTGGGTGCAAAACTAGAGCATTCTAACTACCTGGAAAGCGAGGGGAAGAAAATCATCAGGACGATGGTCGAGAGCCACGGCCTTGCGGTTTGTTCGATCCATACGCCTTTTGGCAAAGACCTAGATATATCTTCACCGGATAAAGGTATTTCGGACCGTACTGTCGAGATATACCGAAGGTGTATCGAGTCCGCCCAATTCCTCTCGGCAGGCATTGTCATATTCCATCCGACGGCTTATTTGAGTTCTGATCGTATCGATAAGCGTAAAGACGTTTTGGTGGCAAACGTAGGAAAATTGCTCGATCATACCGGACAAGGATCCGTGAAATTGGCGGTCGAAAACGATAGCTACGAGCCGACGAACGATGTGTTGAGCCATTCATTGAACGAGATCGCGGATTCCAGGTATGGATTTTGTTATGATGCATCGCACGACAATCTTGTGGAACGGCCCCTGGCACTCTTGAAACACTACGGCCACCGGCTTGTGACCACACATATTTCGGATAATCGCGGAAGAAAGGATGACCACATGCTGCCCTTTGAAGGGTTCTATGACTGGGATGGATTCTGCAAGGTTTTCACGCGGGTCTGTTTTGACGGAGTCTTCTTGCTTGAGGTGGAAATGAGGGAGTCAGCCTTCGAATCGCCGGTGGAATTTATCATTGAAGCATTCAGACGGGGAGAGAAACTAAGAAAGGCTTGCGGGAAGTGAAAAAACAAGACACAAGACGCCGACAGGGTATTGCTTACACGGCTATGGCATTCTTTATATGGGGCGTGCTGCCGTTTTACTGGAAGGCGCTTGGAGAAGTTCCTGCACTTGAAATACTTGCTCACAGGATACTGTGGTCTTTTATCTTCATCGCACTTATTCTGGCATTTCAGAAGAAGATCTTTGTCAGAAAGCTCTTAAGCGATAAGAATACGCGAAGGGCACTTCTTCTCACGAGTGGTCTGATCGGTCTCAACTGGTTTACGTATGTCTACGCCGTGAATAGCGAACGTATCGTCGAAGCAAGCATGGGTTACTACATAAATCCCATTTTGAGCGTTTTTTTAGGGATCATCATTCTCAAGGAACGGTTGAATTTGCTCCAGCTCGTGGCTTTCCTATTCGCTTGCGCAGGAGTCGTCTATTTAACCTTAGACTACGGAAGATTCCCATGGATATCCGTACTACTTGCCTGTGCTTTTGCGCTTTATGGTTTGTTCAAGAAAACAACCGATGTTGATTCGATGTCCAGTTTGATGATCGAGACTATGTTGCTCGCGCCTATTGCGCTTTTTATCGTCATATACCAGACACTCACCGGCAGGGGTGCGTTGTTCAGTCTTTCCCTGTGTAGTGATCTCCTGCTCATTGGAGCAGGAGTAGTGACGACAATGCCGCTTTATTGGTTTGCTCAGGGTACGAAGCGGATTCGCCTATCGAGTGTTGGATTTCTACAGTACATTGCGCCGTCTCTCATGCTCCTGATCGGTGTTTTCGTGTATAACGAAACCTTTACCTCCGCCCACTTAATAAGCTTCGGTCTCGTCTGGTGCGGCCTCATTCTTTACACGATTTCGCTGATGCGTGGGTCCGGAGCTTGAAGCGGGTCCGTTCGAAATATGATTTCTACAAACGATTCCTGCGCGTTCACTGAAGATAATTCATTGACATCTAATGGCAATAGCAATATAATTATTCAATATTAATGGCTAATATCATCAAGTGCCGAGGTTTTGTACTCCGTACAGCGCCATTCAAGGAATCCAGCCTGATAGCGTCTGTGTTAACCAACAAATCAGGGAAGGTTAAGCTGCTGGCAAAAGGCATCCGGCGCCCTAAGAGCAAGATTTGCGGGGCGATGGAACCTTTCAGTTTTGATGAGGTTATCTTCTATAAAAGAGAATTCAAAGACATCTATACATTGAGCGATGCCGTAGTCATCGACAGTTTCCCGGAGATAAGAAGTGATCCCTTTAAAGTAAGCGGCGCAATGGTACTGTGCGAGTTCTATGATAAAACTCTTCCAATGGAGGAGACCGATACCATGGTTTTCACAGAGTTTCTTAGATTCCTCAACGGGTTGCGCAAAGCCGGTTCGCAGGCAGTGCGCGCGCTGGTCATTGCCCATCTCATTAAGGCTTTCTCCAGTTCCGGTGTGATGCCGCATCTGGATGATTGTGTTCGGTGCCACAAGCCAATTGGAAGCAGCAACGGCAAAATAGATTTCAGTGTTTCTGCGGGTGGGACCGTTTGTAGTAAACACCATGATGATACTGTGGTGCTGCTGAGTCGGCAGACCGTTGATGCACTCAAGAATACTTATCAGCGGGCGCACGTTCAAATCGATAGTAGTGCGTTGACCGAAATAGAGAATTTTGTAGCCGATTATATGTATGTCCATTTGAATAATCTGCGCCTGCATTCATTGAAGCACTTCAAGTAATGGCTGCACTTATAGCAGGTATTTTGGGGTTCAGTTTTCGAGATGATTTAGATTCTCGTACGAGGTGAAAACATGACGAATATTGTGCTCACCGGTCCACCCCGGATCGGCAAGACAACAATAGTAAAGGCGGTTATATCAGAACTAACAGATAGATGTGCGGGGTTTTATACCGAAGAAATCAAGGAGCAGGAAGAAAGAGTTGGATTCCAGCTCATGACCCTGAGTAAGAATAGTTGTACTTTGGCGCACAGAGAAATAAGAAGTCATTCGCATGTCGGGAAATATGGTGTCGACCTCGATTGCGTTGAAGATGTGGGTGTTGTGGCCATTAAAAAGGGAATAAAGACCGGTAAGATCGTAATCATAGATGAGATCGGCAAAATGGAGGTATTGTCGCGGTCTTTCAGGCTTTCAGTTCTCGATGCCTTAGATTCAAAGAGTCCGGTCTTGGCTACGATGTTGTTCAAACGGCACCCTTTTTGTGACAAAATCAGAGCGCGCAAGGATGTAGAGGTGCTCGAGGTAACCGAGGGGAACAGGGACAAGTTAGTAAAGATCATTCTGGACAAATTGTTGCAGTAAGCAGGTTGCGAAGAGACTTCCTGCTGATTTTATAAGTTATTACTCTTTTTGGGAAGGCAATTCCAGAGGACAAACTTTAAGCTTCATTAGACTGCCGCCGCGCAGTACGGTTACCACATATTCAACGCCCGGAGGATTCTCATCAAGAAAACGGTGTAGATCGTCCACGTTAGTAATCTTCTCATGCACAATATTCAGGATAATGTCATTAGGCAGTATCTTGGCGTGATCTGCCGGGCTTTCTGGTGCAACATCTACTACACGGACACCACTTTCCTGTTGCAGTCTTAGCGCTCTTATTGTCCGTCGTGTAAGTGGTGACGGTTGTGCAACGACACCAAGGTAACCACGGCTGACTTTGCCATTTGATATGAGCATTTGTACCACGCGCTTGATTATATTTATGGGTATCGCGAAACAAAGACCTTGTGCCGGGTAGATAATTGCCGTGTTCATACCGATTACTTCGCCGCGTGAGTTGACGAGTGGGCCGCCCGAGCTGCCCGGGTTTAGTGAAGCATCCGTCTGAACGATATTTTCGATTAGACGGCCGGTGGTCGAGCGTAGTGTGCGGCCAAGCGCGCTTATGACGCCGGCAGTGACCGTGCACTGAAAGCCAAAAGGATTGCCGATAGCAACGACGAGTTGACCCACTTTGAGAGTTTGGGAATTCCCCAATGACGCACAAGGAAGGCTCGAGCCTGGTATTCTCAAAACAGCAGTGTCAGTTGCCGGGTCAGTTCCTACGATCCTGGCCTGGAATTTGCTGCCATCATTCAATCTTACATCAATTACGCTTGCTTTGTGAACGACATGCTCGTTGGTCAGCACATATCCATCCGGCGTGATTATCAGTCCGGAGCCAGCACCGCTCGGCTGATTTCTTGCGTTGAACACGCTTATGTTAACTACTGCCGGGCTTATCGTTTCCGCAACACCTACCACCGTACGTGAGTAGGCGTCGAGGAGAGCGCTATCATCCTTTTTTTCATTCTTTGCGCAAGGCAGATTTTTCTCGGTCAAAGTTGACATTTTGAAGTCCGCTATTTAGATTGTGTTGATTGTCCTGATGTTTATTGCATCGAATTCTACATGATATCCTGCAACGATTGCTGGTCAGGATCGAATTGCAGGTATTTTCTGAATGATATACTGAAGAACATCGGAAGGTAACACAACAGAACTACGATAAAACTGGCTGAGATCAACAGCCTGATCGAGATGAATTCGGCCAGCACGCCACCCACGGAATAGGCGACCGGCATCAATCCGCCGGCAATGCTGCCGAGGAGCCCAAATACCTTGCCGCGTTTGTCCTGGGGTGTGGTCAATTGCAGAACCGTGCTGATGAAAGTGTTCAGGATAGCGTTGACAAAACCGGTTATAAAGACGAGCGCACCCATTACAGGAAAATACAAGGTTACGGGCAGCAAGATCATCCCCACACTCATTAGCAGGTAGCATATAGAGAATACCTTGAACCTCTGTTCGGGTTTGAAATTGACGAGTGAGGTGAATAGGAAACCTAAGAATAATCCACCCGTGAAAAATCCCATGATGATACCGTAGAACACCGGACCGAGATGCTTTTCCTGATGAAAAAGCGGCAGGATGAGCATGATACCCATGACTGCGAAGAAGTTGATGATGCCGGCGATAGCCATTAGCGTTCTCAAACCACGGAAATGCCAGACAAATTTGAGGCCGTCTTTCATGTCGGCGAAGAAATGAAGTTTTGCTTTTTCGTGGATGATCTTCGGTACCTTGATGAAGACCTCGGTTACGGCTGAGAACAGGTATGACAGCCCATTGAAGAGGAACATGAATGAAGCGCCGAGTATCTTGAAGAGAATTCCGCCGGCCGAACTGCCGATAATACCCGAAGCGGTCTGTATGATATTGAATACGGAATTCGCCTGCACCAGTTTGCTTTTATACACGATGTCAGGAATTATGCTGCCGACCGCCGGGTTGAAGAACGCACCGCAGGCGCCGATCGTCATTCCGGCTGTGAATACCATCCAGATCTCGATGAACCCGAGATACGAAGCGATGCCGATGAATACTACACAGATACCTCTTATCGCATCCATGATTACGAGCAGCCATTTGCGGTCACTGCGATCGACGACAACGCCGGCAAAAGGTGAAATAAGAACCCGCGGCAGGGAAGAGGCAGCCATTAGAGTGCCCATTAGCGCGGTGGAACCGGTGACATTGAGTATCCAGAAACCGAGGGCGATCGAATATGCTACATCACCTAAAGCAGAAACGAACTGCCCTTGCCAGAGCAGGAAAAAATTCATGTTCCAGAGTTTGGGTTTGCTTTCCTCTGGTTTAGCGGTTTCTTTTTCCTCCAATGGTTCTCCTTGTTCAGTTTGCTGAGATAAATTCAATAGGTGCAGTATAGTGAATTACCGTAGTTAGTCAATGGAATTGTCTGAAAGGAATGATTTGTTGACGGTCGTGCTGAGGCGGCAAAAGTGAACAGAATATAGCCCTTTTCCCTTTTGCGGTCTTCGGCAGGATCTACGACAGGTTGGGTTTGTTTACAATTTCACGCTTTTTTCACACTGATTTTATACTAATATGGGTGTAAAGGGTAAAAGTAAGCATAATATAGCCCTTGGCAGGGTCTCTGACACGTTGGTTGTGTTTACGATAGTCTGTTGAGATTGCTTCACCTCGACTCTGTCGAGGTTCGCAATGACCGGGGTAGCTGTCACTGCGAGCGCATGCGAAGCAGTCTCAGGTAATGCGGACAATGTCATATTGGGTCTATTTGTTTTGTTATCTTGACAAATCAATGCGCGACATTACAATATCAACAGCAGGAGGTTTTATGAAAGCCTTACTTGTATTGTGTATATGTTATGCATTCATCTTTGCTGATACCTCGGTTAATATCGATGATGCTGTTAATGATGGCGCGTCCATTTTAGGACGGCCAACAGAGATGTTCTCAGACCGGGTAATGATCGATTCTGTCGGCAATATCCGCGCGATTCTTGGCAGCCAGGGTAAGAGCATTGCAGTGTCTGGCGGCGGTGAGGCAATCGCGGTTATCTACGGTGAACCGAGCGGTGATCCGAACAACACTATGCTTGTCAAGGTCGCCTATTCATTGAACGGCGGTGTCTCATGGACTACGTATGGGCCGTTTTCGGGCGGAGGCCGAAGAATCTATAATGATGTTGCCTACACACCCAATTTTCATACTAATCCTGGCGAACTCTGGTTTGCCTTCCAATTTTGCACGCAAGGTTACATTGATGTCATGATAGAGGTCATGAAGGAGGAAAATCTCCCTGCGGCACCGTCGTTCTCGGTGCCAATAATTCCACCCAATGCGCAGGCACCGGCTACCTATCCGTGGGAGCCGAGCATCGTGGTAATGCAGGATGACCCCACGCATCTTGTGCTCACGGCCTGGAGTTACCTCGCCAACGGCAATGGCTGGGCATACTGTTGGATAAGTAATGATGGTGGTTATGGATGGAGTGATACTATACCCATGGTGCAGATCAGCGCCGATGGTTCAGCAGGCGCCCTGGCTGCAGGTACAGACGAGTACTTGTTCTACACGTACCTCGACTACTACACTTTCAGCGGAACCGATTCGACGCCCTATCCGCACTATACCGAATCGACGGACGGCGGCTATACATGGAGTGACGGAGCACCGATTACTATTTTCCCGGCCAATACCTCGTCTCAGTACTGGTGGCACGAATTCGATTGCATCGTGGTCGATAGCGAACCGTGGGTAGTTCATAATGATATAGGTGTCGGCGGCACGGGTGGACCGCATATCGCAAAAGCGACCGGTTCGCCAGGCAACTGGACATGGGATATATGGCATCAGGATACGGTCGGTTTCGACTCAACCTGGATTGGGGATACCCTTTACTATTGCGCCCCTAGTCAGTATCCTTCTTTGTCCTACGATCCGGTATTCGGCAGGGTACTGGCAAGCTGTAAATCATACATCTACGTTGGTAATACGGTCAACTGGGCGATGTACGACGGGGCGCATATTCAGGGCGTATATACCGATGATGGTGGCAGTTCCTGGCATATTACCGATGCACTGTCTACAGCGAACACGGGGGAAATCATTTGGGACGACTGGAATGCGACTGAGACTGCCGATTGGCTGGGGTACTCGGGCCCTTATCTCAAAAACTACTCCATATGGGTGCTTGAAGACCCGAATACGGAGGCTGGTGAACTTTATTTTGAGAGCTGGTCAATGCCCGCTATTGAGGAGACCGGTGATTTATCCGTCAGCATCCTTGATTTTGAGATATTCCCTTCTGTCGTCACGAACGCCGGCGTAGTAAGATTCACGATGCAAATTGCTGGGTATGTCTCAGTACGAGTATATGACGTGAGCGGTCGCACAGTCGAGGGTATTTTCGACGGGTATCTCGATAGGGGTACTCACAAAGTAGATCTGCGCACGGATTATCTGTGCAGTGGCACATACTTTACCGTGCTGCAAACCGAGTTTGGTCAGCAGGTGGAGAAGTTTGTTGTAGTAAGATAAGTTATTGCTTTAATCGAGCGCCTGTTCGATTATCCCGCCGCCGATAACCAGGTCATCCCGATAAAACACGATCGACTGCCCGGGTGTGATCGCCCACTGCGGTTTCTTGAAAATGACCCTAACGCTGTTCTTGTCCATTGGCTCGACACACGCTTCACTGAGCGGCGAGAAATAGCGAATTTTTGCAGTGACATGGAGGTCGCACTCCAGGGTGTCGAATGGTATGAAATTGAGGTCAGTCGCGATCAACTCGCATTTGAACACTTCTTTTCTATCACCGACTTGGATTGTGTTGTTCTCTGCGTCGATCCTTGTCACATAATACGGGTATTTATGGCTAATACCGAGACCGTGTCGCTGGCCTATTGTATAATGAACAATTCCTTTATGCTGACCTACTACCTTGCCTTCTTCATTGATGACCGGACCTGGTTCTTGAGGCAGCAATTTTCTCAAGAATGATGCATAATCACCTTCAGGAATAAAACATGCATCCTGACTCTTCTTACGTTTCGCTGTTGGCAGACCGTGCTTGCGCGCCATTTTGCGTACTTCTTCCTTGGTGAATTCACCGAGCGGGAGTATTGTTTTGGATAACTGTTCCTGTGAAAGCCGGTATAGAAAATAGGATTGTTCGTTCTTATCCTTACCTCTCTTCAAGAGATATCGCCCATCTTTTTTCTCGATGCGCGCATAATGACCAGTGGCGATCTTCTCGATGCTCGTTATATTTGTTTTCTTCAGCAGCAAGTCAAATTTCAGTAGTTGATTGCAGAGCACACATGGATTTGGAGTTCTCCCTCGTCCATACTCGGTGGCAAAATTATCGACGATCAGTTTATTGAATTCCTTCTCAAGATCGACACGATGGAAGGGGATTTCGAGATTCTGGGCGACGCGGGTGGCAAGGTCGATATTTTCTTGTTTGACTCCTTTAAACACCATGGTCGCTCCTTCGACATCGTATCCGGCATCCTTGAGCAGAGCAGCCGCGGTCGAAGAGTCGACCCCGCCGCTAAGTGCGACGAGTATGCGGGTTTTCCTGTTTACGGTGGTATCTATCTTCACTTGAGTTCCATATTAGCGTAAAAGACAAATGCCGTCAAGTGCATGCGTGGTTGACTTCTCCTTATTTTTCATATAATATACTCGATGAGGTTTCCCTCAGGCCGCCCGATAATCGAGAATACGAGGCTCGAATTCATCAATCTCAACAATGTCCTAACGGCATCGAAAAGAGAGAGAGCACACCGTATCATAGGATATATAGCGATATTCTACCACGATATTTCGGAATTGATCTTCTTGAATCAGGGTGAGCCATTCAATGCAGCAAGGATCGGGCCGGACACAAGGGAGATCGTGCCCATTGGCGAAATAGTGGAAAAGGCTAAGAAGGCAACTTCGGGGACCTTGAGCGAGTATGCAACCGATGAAATACTGCTCAAGTTGATCATTTCTTCGATAATGTTGAAGCCGCTTAAGAGTTCTATAGATTTGACGAGGATCCAGCCGAGGATTTTTCTCGATAAGTTGAAGAACACTAAGTTCAATGGTTTCATCTGGATGAGAGTGGGGTTGGAGGAATCATTCGCTTACTTTGAAAACGGTGTTATACCGGGTTGTTATATTGCTGGACATCAGGAGATTGCCCCGGAAGAGGAAATATATCCGATCCTCTTGAAACCCGAGACAAAGGTCGCGGTTTTCGACCGGGTCGAAAAAGCCGTTGCCGAGCAAGCCACGCCCGCACAGGTCGACATGTTCTGCAAAATCTTCACGGCGTTGTTAAAAGCCTATGCCCACCCTCTTGGTCAATCCCTCGTTCTGCGCAGCGCCCTGGCTTCGAAAAGCACTGCCCAGAAGGAATTTCCCTTCATCGAGAAATTCGATGTTGAGTCCGACCTGACTTTCCGTGGCGAGGTGGTCGTCGAACCTAAATCCTTTGCCCAGGGCATGGCTCGCATGTTCGATCTTATCTGTGAATCATTCTCAACCTTCCTTGGTAAGGAAAGTGAATTAATAGCACGGAAGATATTGACTGATTACCGATTTGCACTGAAGACCATGAGATTTTTTGATTACACAAAACTCAAGATTTGATGCCTCTTTTCATAATTACTACACCGATCGGAAACATGAAGGACATGACAGAAAGAGCGGTAGAAACACTGCGAGAGGTGGATTTGGTTGCTTGTGAGGATACCAGGCGGGCCGGTGTATTGTTGAAGAAATATTGTATCAAAAAGAAATTGATATCTTACTACGAACAGAATGAAAGAAGGAGGGTTCCCCAACTCATTGCTTTGCTCAAACGGGGTGAGAAAATAGGTTTGATCACCAATGCCGGAACGCCGCTCTTATCCGATCCAGGGTTTTTGTTGGTCAGGGAAGCTATCCGGCAGGGGATTCAAATTCATTCTATACCGGGGCCGTCGGCTATAACCGCTGCCCTTGCAGTTTCAGGACTGCCGGTAGATAGATTTATCTTTGAGGGGTTCTTATCGAAAAAAAGCGGACAGCGCAGGCGGGTTTTAGAACAGCTGAAAATGGAAAAGCGCACGATAGTTATTTTTGAGTCACCGCAGCGGCTGGACAGATTACTGAGAGAAATCCTTGAGGTTATCGGTGACCGCAGGGTTGTGCTGTGCCGTGAATTGACCAAGTATCATGAGGAAACAGTGTACGGACATGTCAGCACGGTATTCGAAAAGCTGAATTCAAGGAAAGGCGAGTTTACGATCGTCCTGGAAGGCAGCGATGACTGAGATCAAGGAAATCGGCAGAAGGTTTTTCGTCCGGCCGATAGTAGCTTTGCTAATGGCGCTCAGGATTCATCCCAACGTGATCACGATGGCCAGTTTAGTATTGGCAATAATTGCATTCTTTTTCTACAAAGGCGGAATTTTTTGGGCGGGAGCGATATTTCTCTTCTGGTGCGGAGTGTTCGACAGCTTTGACGGCGAGATTGCACGTCGAAGAAATCTGACCTCAAAGCTCGGAAGTTTTCTCGACTCCACGGTCGACCGCGTCAACGAATTCATAATCTATTTTGGCCTCTATTTATACTACCATGATAAGGCGAGTTACATACAGTTCTGGATCCTGATCGCCATTTTCGGTTCGATGATGGTCAGTTATACGCGCGCCCGTGCAGAGGGTTTGGGTATTTCGCCCCAGGTCGGTCTTTTCGAACGGTTTACGAGAATCGTTCTGCTAATTACAGGTTCGGTGCTCGGTCCGCGGTTCATGCCTTATGTCATAATCATCCTGGCGATCGGAACGATTCAAACGACAGTGCGCCGTATCTACTTTGTTAAACAAAAATCAAGCCCGGAGTGAGACAAGAGAGGATTCTGGATAGCGGCCAGGACGGCAGGGAAAGGGTTCTGCTGGTTTCGGTGGTGGACTCCAGGACCAGGCGCTGGCGTGTTGTGCAATCATTGGAGGAATTAGCCAGCCTGACGAACACGGCCGGAGGCGTGGTCATCGAAAGTCTGATGCAAGCAAGGCGCCGGTTCGATCCGGCTACCTTGCTGGGGGTCGGTAAAGCGAGAGAGCTGGCCGAAATCAGTGAAGAGCTCGCCATTGACCTGCTCATATTTGATACCGAACTCTCTGCGGCGCAGATACGGAACATCGAAGACATCGTGAATGTGCGGGTGATCGACCGTACTACGCTGATACTTGATATTTTTTCAAAACACGCGAGGACCAAGGAAGCGAAACTGCAGGTCGAACTCGCCCAATTGGAATATCGCCTGCCGAGATTGGTTGGTATGGGTGTTGAATTTTCAAGGCTCGGTGGTGGTATTGGTACGAGAGGTCCAGGCGAGAGGAAATTGGAGGTGGACCGGAGACGTATCAAGGAGCGGATCTCCACTCTGAAGAGGATGTTGAAGAAGATCGAACACTCGAAAGAAGTTCAGAGAAAACGCAGGGCCGATATTCCCAAAATTGCCGTCGTCGGCTACACCAATGCCGGCAAATCTTCGCTCGTCAACGCACTGACTCGTTCCAAACTCGTGACCTCGGAGCAATTGTTTTCCACCCTCGATTCAAATACCAAGGTGCTTTTTGTGCCGCCGAAATACAAGATGTTAATAAGTGATACGGTTGGTTTCCTGAAAGACCTGCCGCATAATCTGATTGCCTCTTTTCATGCGACTCTTGCCGAAGTGCTTGAGGCTGATATCTTAGTGCATATTGTCGATGCTACTTCCGAGGACCTTGAAGAGAAGATAGTGACCGTGTGCAATGTGCTTGAAGAGATCAATGCTGACAAGAAACCGAGAGTGCTGGTTTTTAATAAGATCGACAGGATTTTCGACGAGGAAAAGGAACGGTTCCAAAGTAGATTTCCAGAGGCGATGTTTGTTTCGGCCTTGAAGAATTCAGGTCTCGATCCGCTAAGAGAGAGATTGCGTGCGCATTTCTTCCCTCATGATTCTGTGTAGTATCTTGACCGCATGCACTATTGCGTTATAATAACAGGTGACTGACTACCTCGACGATGTTGTCGGACAGGAAACAGCAAAGACGTTCATCCGCACTGCAATAAAGAAAGATAATCTCTACAATCTCCTTTTTGTCGGCCCACGCGGTGTTGGCAAGCGGACCATGGGTTTTGCCCTGGCGAAAACCCTGAACTGTCCACCGCATTCTCAAAATTTCAATCTAATCGCTCCTATACCTTCCAGAATAAAAGAAAAGAGCGATAAGATACATGAGTATTCGCAAAAGTATCTGCCCGATAACCCTGTTGTTGCGACGGAAGACCGTGTGTCGATACTCATTGAGCAGATCAGAAATCTGGATCGACGTTTGATGCACATGCCCAGTCTGAATACAAAACGTATTGTGCTGATCCTCGAAGCCGATCAGATGACGGATGAGGCAGCAAATTGTTTCCTGAAGACGCTCGAAGAACCGCCGGTCGACACGATCTTCGTGCTCACCAGTTCGCGGCCTGAGTATGTATTGCCGACGATACGTTCCCGCTGCCGCATCGTTCCCTTCACTTACCTAGCGGTGGACCAGATAAAGAAAATCGTTTTTGACGGTGCCGATGATTTCATGCTGGGTAGTGCCGGTGAAGTACTTTCCTTCCGCGAAAGCAGCATTGTTGATGAGGCCATCGATGTTTTTAAAAAGACCCCGCTGACATTAAGGGCTGCAGCAGATCTCGCGTACAGTTATCATAGAAAAAGGGTCGTGGAACTCTACTATCCATTGCTGCTTTTATACCGTCTGGTTCTCTATAAGAAATTGAATATCGTCGGCAGCACCCGGTACGACCGCGATGTGAATGTCAAGGCGAAAAGGGTGGCGACCGACAAGGTGATACAAGCCATCAGATTATTGAACGACAACATTATCTTGATAGAGAGTAATGCGAACAAATTGCTGCAATTGTTCAATGTTTTATTGAGATTACCCTAGTTTTCGCCATGGCGAAAAAATTCATCTGTAACGGCATGCTGGGCAAATTATCAAGATTACTGAGAATAATAGGAGTCGATTCCACGTACACAAACGAAGGGATGGCGATTCTCTTGCTTGCTCGCAAGGAAAGCCGTGTCATAATCACCCGTAACACCAGATTGCGCGGCAGGAACGGTGTTTTTTTTCTGGATAAAACGGTCCCAGAAGAGCAGCTCTCTGCGGTGGTGGATGCTTACAACCTCTGGAGTGAGATCAGGCCCTTTTCGCGCTGTGTCATCTGCAATGACGAATTGATACCGATAGAAAAAGATGCGGTAAAAGGAAGGGTTCCGTTTTTCACCTATAAGCACTTCGATGAATATGCAAAATGCCCCCGATGTGAGCGGATCTACTGGAAAGGTAGCCACTATAAGAACATGTTGAAAGAGGTGGACACCGTCTTGATGAGGGATTGAGATGAAGAGGGCATGGCTCTTAAATACATTGCTGATTTTGGTTGCGTTCCTGAATTGCATGCCGTATGTTGGTAAAGACCGTGCAGGAAAGCTGGTGAGGGTAGCGGTCGAATGCGGTGTGGATGAGGTGCATGTGAGCGGTGTTTACAAAAAAAGATACTACAGTAATCATAGGATCACGCAGGCCGGGGATTTACCCATCCTTTTCGGGCCTAAGGACGGGAAGGTGTCCGTCAATGACCGCGATTACCGTGGAAGCGTGGAAGTGCGAAAGATCGACGGCAATCTGTGGGTGATAAATGTTCTTGATTTTGAGTCTTACTTGAAAGGCGTGGTGCCTTGTGAGATCGGAGGGATCTCGGAGAGGCAGCTTGAGGCCGCAAAGGCTCAGGCAGTGGCGGCGAGGACGTATGCACGGGCGCACATCGGCCAGTACTCGGAATTGGGATTTGACCTGTATGCGACAGTACAGGATCAGGTTTACAAAGGAATCTCCTGTGAAAGGGTATTGACCAGCAAAGCAGTAGAAGGTACGGCTGGAGAGGTGCTCTTTTATGGTAATCAGCCGATCGAAGCCAAATACCACTCCACATGCGGCGGCAGGACTGCGGATTTTAGCGATGCTTGGTCAGGCGCTTCACCGCCGTATTTACGTAGTGTCGTGTGTCGTTATTGCACAAAAAGCCCGCATTACGAATGGAAGAAGGTGATGGCAAAAGCAGATTTCTTCGCCCACATAAGAAATCGCTTGAGCCGGATAAACATCACTCTTGAACGGAGCGAGTTGATACATTCGTTCAGGATCACGAGAAGCAGACGTAGCCACAGGATCAAAGAGCTCTTTCTGACAACGAACAAGAATGAATACAAGATTCCGAACTATCGAATAAGGACGCTGTTCGGAGAACCTGGTGATCCTGGGGGGCTGTTGAAATCAAACTACGTCTACGTGAGAACAGAAGGTGATCGGGTGATAATCGAGGGCAGAGGTTTTGGACATGGCGTTGGTATGTGTCAATTCGGTGCTATAGAAATGGCGAACCAGGGTAAGAATTACCGGCAGATACTGTATCATTACTATCATGGTACAAGGATAAGGAAGGTTCGGTGATCGTCCGTTCGGCTGTCCAACAAAAGGTTCCTTTAATCGGATGCATAAGAGGGGTTGACAAAATAGGTTATTTCAATATAATATGACAGACTTAAGTCTAAGATATGATGTTGACTTGAAATACATGGGGGGTATAGTGAGAAGGAGCGCGCAATGATATCGCCACGCAAGGAATATGCTATAGGTCAGATACTCAAAAATGCCAATGATCTTGAGATCAAAGGTAAGGTACCTGATGCCATCAAGGAAGTAAAAAAGGCAGTTGATTTGAATCCCGAGGACGGCAACCTTTACAACCGTTTGGGCGATCTGTACATGAAATTGGATGAGAAAGAAGAATCAATTTCGAATTTCCGGAAGGGTGTCGAGGCCTTTCGAAGGGATAATTTCCTGCGAAATGCACTCGCTTTGAGTAAGAAGATATTGCGATATGAACCGGATGGCTTTGACATGTATTATACGATTGCCGATCTCCATACCGAACTCGATGAGAAGCAGGATGCTGCTCAATACATTTTCGAATACATTGACAAACAGGCTGATCAGCAGAAGAAGAAAGAGATACTTAATGCGATTGACTATCTCAAGAGCCTGGAATTAAGGGACGAGAGACTTCTTAAACGGATCACCGAATGCCAGAATTTGGTGCAAAAAGGCGAATTGGAAAAAATTCATTCGAGCGAAATCGTTGCCGAGACGGCTGTTGCGGAAAAACCCAAGCGCGTTGAATCTCCGGCTGCGGTAAAGGTCGAAGCACAGCCTCAAAAGCGGGCAGTGAATGATGAACGCATTGCAGAATTCATCAAAGAATCTAACGGGGTACAGGTACTGAGAAAAGACATTGGCCAACTCGATGCATCTGTCAGGGAGGTCGAGCAGGCAGTGGTTTCGCTCAAGGAAGCGATCCGTTTGGACGAAATTGCCGCCACGCTCAAGAATTCCCTTGGTGCTTTGTCAGGCGACCAAAAAAAGGCTCTTTCGGTTATGCAGCAGTCAATCACTGATAATCTGGATAAGATTGAGAAGTCTGTGAAAGCATTGTATCAGAGTTCGGATAAGAGCATGCAGGACCTTCATGCTAATCTGGACAGCTTGAGTAAAGCGTTGGCCAGTCTTAGTAAGAATCAGGCGAACATCGCGCAGCAACTCAACACCAATCTAGCAAATTTGAACGTCAACTTCAAGACATTGACCGATAATTCACTCGATGTGATGAAGTCGGTGCAGGAAAGTTACAAACAGGCGACCGACGATATGTGTTGCCGTTTGGATGACACAAAAGACGCCAGTGGTAAATTGGTCAAATCAACCAACGATATGAAACAGGAACTCAGTGAGACGTCGAATTCCTTGTCAAAATACATGATTGCTCAGGAGTCAAAGGAGAAAAAACGGGACCGGTACATGACCATCATTCTCGTCATCAGCGCAATAATTTGTGGGTTGTTTGTAGTCTCCCTGATTTTCAAGTAATCTCCGGTAGAGATACTGGCTAGACCTTTGCCCGCATGCTGAGATAGGCGTGTATAAAACCATCGATTTCACCATCCATGACCTTATCCGCCTGCGAAGTTTCGTAATCTGTACGATGGTCCTTGACGAGTTTGTACGGGTGGAATACGTATGAGCGTATTTGATGGCCCCAGGCGATTTTTGTTTTCTGTTTGTTCAATTTTTCGATCTTTTCATCTTCTTGCCTCTGATAATAGTCGTAAAGCCGGGACCGTAATATCTTCATGGCATTAGTTTTATTCTGAAATTGCGACCGTTCGTTTTGACATTGAACTGCAATTCCCGTTGGAATGTGGGTGATCCTGACTGCCGAAGAGACTTTATTCACATTCTGCCCGCCGTGTCCGCCGGCCCGGTATGTGTCGATCCGCAAATCGTCATCGTTGACCTCAACACTGATATCTTCTACTTCAGGGTATACGAATACTGAAGCAAAGGAAGTGTGACGCCGCGCGTTCGAGTCGAATGGCGATATGCGCACCAGCCGGTGGATGCCAACTTCTGCCTTGAGCAAACCATAGGCGTATTTACCAACTACTTCGATGGTGGCCTCTTTTATCCCGGCCACATCACCCGGCAGGAAATCAAGCATCCGGTGTGTGAAGTTCTTCATCTCAAACCAACGCGTGTACATACGGAGCAACATTTCAGCCCAGTCACATGACTCGGTCCCGCCGGCACCAGGGTGGATCGTGAGAATACAGTTTTTCGCGTCATCCTCTTTGCCCAGTAGCAGCTTCAATTCAATGTCCCTGAGTTTGCCTTCTATTTTTCTCGCCTCGGCGGTCGCTTCGGCCAGCATTTTTTCATCGATTTCCTCTAGCTCTATCAAACCAGATAGAAGTTCGATGTCCGCCCCAATTTCTGTGACTGCCTGGAGCCAGAACTGTTTATCGTTTATTTCCGACATGATTTTCTGAGCTTCGGTTTGATTTGCCCAGAATTCCGGGTTTGAGGTTTTGGTCTGTAGTTTCTTTAGTTCTTGCTCGAGTTTCTGAAGGTCAAAGATGCTCCTTCAGACCATCAAATCTCGTCTTGAGTTTTTTTATTTCATCGACGGTTACGACATTCGAATCAGACGGCTTGTTCACCAGCTACTCCTTCGATTTACTCGCTTTTGCCGGCGCTGTTTTTTTTGCAGCATATCGTCTCTTGAATTTTTCCACCCTGCCCGCAGAATCGACGATTTTCTGTCGTCCGGTGAAAAATGGGTGGCACTTTGAACAAAGATCAACGCTGATTTTTTCAACCGTCGATCTCGTTTCGACCCGATTACCACAAGCGCAGGTTACTACACAGGACATGTATTTTGGGTGAATTTTCTTTTTCATATTAAATTCTCCTTATTATTCATTACTCATGGATTCGAGGAATTCTTTGTTCGTTTTGGTCCGGGACATCTTTTCCGCAAGGAATTCCATCTGTTCTATTGTGTTCATCTCAGAAAGTAGTTTACGCATGATCCACAATCGATTGATCTCAAAGTCCGCCAGCAGCAACTCCTCTTTCCTGGTTCCTGATTTGTATAGATCGAGGGATGGAAAGATCCTTCGATCAGAAAGTCTCCGGTCGAGTATCAATTCAAGATTACCAGTGCCTTTGAATTCTTCAAAGATCACCTCATCCATTCTGGATCCAGTATCGATCAGTGCTGTTGAGACTATTGTCAGACTACCACCTTCTTCGATGTTCCTTGCCGCTCCGAAGAATTTCTTTGGTTTTTGCAGTGCGGTGGAGTCGAGACCGCCGGACAAGGTCTTACCGGAGTGAGGAACAACGGAATTGTGAGCACGGGCGAGTCGGGTCAGACTGTCGAGAAGTATGACGACGTCCTTTTTAGTCTCGACCATGCGTTTCGCCCGCTCGAGAATGATCTCGCCGACTTCGGTGTGGCGCTCCGGTGTTTCGTCAAACGTTGAGGAGACGACTTCGGCATCAACCGAGCGTTCGAAATCAGTTACCTCCTCCGGTCTTTCATCAATAAGCAGTACAATGAGATATATCTCGGGGTGGTTCGTCGTGATTGAGTTCGCGATTTTTTGCAGTAACACCGTCTTGCCAGCCCGAGGTGGTGATACTATTAATCCGCGCTGACCTTTGCCAATAGGCGTGAACAGATCAACGATACGCATCGAGCGGTCATTCTTACCCTCGATCTCCAGGTGAATGCGTTCGTTGGGGTACAGGGGAGTCAGATTGTCAAACAGTACGCGCTCGCGGAATTCGGAAAGCGGTATATTGTTTATGTGTTCAATTTTGATCATCGCGAAATAGCGTTCGCCTTCGCGCGGCGGACGGGCAAGACCCCTGATGTGATCGCCGACCTTGAGGTTGAATTTTCGTATCTGCGAGATTGACAAATATATGTCATCCTGGCTCTGCAAATAGTTGTAATTGGGCGATCGCAGGAACCCATAACCTTCGGGATGGATTTGCAGCACTCCTTCAACCGGTACGAGCTCGGACCGCTTCGTCTCCGCTTCGATAATTGCATGTATCAGATCAGGTTTTTTGAGATCTGTGAAACTGGCTAGACCCAAATCCTTTGCAATATCATGCAGTTCTGTTACCTTTCTCTTCTTTAAATCATCTATTTCCATTAATCACCTTCCATTTGTGGTCAGTTTAAGTATTGATAATTTTTGCTAAATGCAGTTTTATTTTGTTCAATGCTGACCTATGGGCAACTTAAATTGGTAGCCTACTATATGGATTCAGTACCGTTCAACTATGAGATTATACTTGTATTTTGCGTTTTGTCAATACCCTATTTTATCTTGAGCATTCGCTCGATTGAACTCAGTGCTTGCCTTCGCGTCTGCTCGTCGATCTCGATCTTGTGTTCATCACGTTCAAGTGACCACATGATCTTCTCAACCGTGGTCAGTTTCATGTTTGGACATATCGCGTTCGGACTACCCGGTATGAACTCCTTGGCAGGATTCTCCTTCTTGAGCCTATGTAACATGCCCAGTTCAGTACAGATTATGAACTGTTCTGCATCATTTTCCTGGGCATACGTGATCATCTGGGACGTTGAGCAGATAGTATCAGCTACTTCCTGTACGTCGAGGCGACATTCTGGATGGGCGACGATTCTTGCATCGGGGTATTTATCTTTCAACTTCATCAATTCTTCTCTTGAAAAGACCATGTGGGTCGGGCAATATCCTGGCCAGAGAATGAATTTCTTATTCGGTGACCTTTTCGCAATATACGAACCCAGGTACTGGTCTGGAATGAAAAGTACCTTGTTTTCACTCAGTGATTGTGCGACTTTCATTCCATTGGCTGAGGTGCAGCATATGTCACTCAATGCTTTGACATCGGCGTTTGAGTTCACATAGCACATCACCGCGGCGTTTGGATTATTTTTCTTCTCGTCCGATAACTGCCCTGGTGTTATCATATTCGCCATCGGACACCCAGCGTGCTGATCGGGCATGAGGACCGTTTTATTGGGATTGAGTATCTTGGTAATCTCAGCCATGAAATAGACCCCACAGAGGAGAATGGTATCCTGGGTAATACCTTGTGATATTCTGGCAAGCTCCAGCGAGTCGCCGACATAATCGGCAATATCCTGGATCTCAGGCAATTGGTAATTGTGCGCAAGAATGATGGCATTTTTCTCTTGCTTGAGTCTGGCGATCTGTTCGGTGATGTTACGTGTCAATTCTAATCTACTATCGCTTCTGCGGATAGAATGTAGTTGATGGGGTTTACAGCACTGTGGGACAGGCGAACTTCATAATGGAGATGAGGTCCGGTCGATCTGCCCGTGTTTCCTACATATCCAATGACGTCACCGCGTCTTACCTGCATGCCGGAATTGACTCTGACACGTTGACAATGGGCGTACATTGTCATGAATCCGTACCCGTGGTCGATTTCGACACACAAACCATAATCTTTTTTGTTACCTGCGTATCGAACGATACCGCTGGCAGGAGATACAATGGGGGTGCCAGTAGGTGCGGCAATATCCAATCCCTCGTGCATTTTCACCAGGCCGGTAAATGGATCGACCTGATAGCCGTAGCCGCGGATCATCCATCCCTGCACCGGCATGATCGATGGCGTGTGATCCCTGAGAAATGCCTTCTCACGAAGAAAGTTAACCAGCTCCACGTAGCTCGTTCTTTGGAGACGGGCTCGACCGACAAGATTATCCAGCGTTTCCGAGATGTAGGTGAGGTTTTTCTTAACATTCGCGGACAGATCTTCCTGCGCGAATTCAGGCGTAAACCCTCCCACTCCCATATCGCGCAGTTCTTCATCGATCGGCTTGAGCGGTGCATAGGTACGGAGCTTGTTGTCATAGATCTTAATGCTGTCGATCACCGTCTGCAGACCAGAGAGTTCATTCTCAATTCGTTCAATCTCTTCCTGCACGACACGATTTTCGTTCAGAACCTGTGACAACCGGTTACGGTCGACTTCCTTCTTTGCATAACTGGTCAGGCTGTAGAAGAAAGATGTGATTATCAGCACACACACGACCGTGATGACTATCAAATACCCCGTTTTGATGCGGAGATTCGTAGTTTTGCTTCCCTTTCCAGGTATTAAAATAATGTCCAAATCTTTGCTCCGGCTAATTATACCGAGTCACCATAGAAAGTCAAGCATACCGGTATCATTCCCTGTCCATCGGTATTTTGACTTTTTTATCGTGAGCGAAGCGGATTGCCGCTTCATAGCCAGCATCGAAGTGGCGCGCGATACCGATACCCGGGTCATTTGTCAGTACTCGGTTGATACGCTCGTCCATGTCAGCGGTGCCGTCGCAAACCAGCACCTGTCCTGCGTGGATCGAGTAACCGATGCCGACTCCGCCGCCGTGGTGTACCGAAACCCATGAGGCACCTGAAGCGGTATTCAGCAGACCGTTCAGAATTGGCCAGTCAGCTATAGCATCTGAACCGTCGAGCATTCCTTCGGTCTCGCGATAAGGTGACGCTACCGAACCGGTGTCCAGGTGGTCCCTGCCTATTACTATCGGGGCAGCGATCTTGCCGGTTCTTACGAGGCGGTTTATCTCCATGCCGAACCGGTCACGCTCACCATATCCGAGCCACATGATACGAGCCGGCAAACCCTGGAAAGGGATTTTCTTCTGCGCCAGTTCGATCCATCTGCGTATCGACGGGTCGCCACCGAACATCTTGAGGACGACTCCGTCCAGATTGTGTATATCGCGCTTATCGCCAGACAATGCCGCCCATCGGAAAGGACCGCGTCCATGACAGAACAGAGGTCTGATGTATTCGGGCACGAAACCCGGTATTGCGAAGGGATTTTCGACGCCGGCTTTCTTTGCCTGCCCGCGTATGTTGTTACCATAGTCGAAAGCAACCGCTCCTTTCTTCTGTATCTCGAGCATTGCCTCCATCTGTCTGGCGATCGATTCGAGCGCGCGTTTCTTGTATTCTTCAGGATCTCTTGCACGCAACGAGTTGGCGTCGTCGAGGCTCATGCCACCCGGAACATATCCGTTCAATTCATCATGTGCCGATGTCTGGTCGGTCAGGATGTCGGGTATGATATTTCTCTTCAGGAGTTCGGGTTCGATTTCAGATGTGTTACCGACCAGACCGACCGAACGCGGTTGTTTTCTCTTCACCGCTTCAAAGACAAGATCGAGGGCCTCGTCAAGATCGTCAACCATGAAATCGCAAAAACCCTGGTCAACGCGCTTCCGAATGCGTGCTGGATCAACTTCGATAGCGAGGATCACGCCCTCATTCATAGTGGCAGCCAGGGGTTGGGCGCCGCTCATTCCACCCATGCCTCCGGTTAGAATCCACTTGCCTTTCAAACTTCCACCAAAGTGTTGCCGCGCGCATGCGGCAAAGGTCTCATAAGTTCCTTGAATAATGCCTTGAGTGCCGATGTAGATCCATGAACCCGCAGTCATCTGTCCGTACATAATCAGACCGAGCGCTTCGAGTTTACGGAAATAATCCCAATTTGCCCAGTTGGGCACTAGCAGCGAGTTTGCGATCAGTACCCGGGGCGCATGTTTGAACGTACGGAAAACGCCGACTGGCTTGCCCGACTGGACCAGTAGTGTTTCATCGTTCTCGAGTTTCCTGAGTGTGTCAACGATCGCGTTGTAGCATTTCCAGTTCCGGGCGGCTCTACCGCTTCCTCCATAGACGACCAGTTCTTCTGGTTTTTCTGCGACCTCAGGATCGAGGTTGTTCTGCAGCATCCGGAGCGCAGCCTCTTGTTGCCAGCTCTTGCACGTTATTTTGGTTCCATGTGGTGCGGATACAGGTTTGTACGCGTAATCTTTGATGGTACTGGTTTTCTTCATGAGACCTCCTGGTTCATTCTATGTGAAAAAGAATGATTTGTCAAGTTGACCGCCCTCGGTGTACTTGTCTCAGCTGTTGTTGACTCACCGTGCAAAATATGTATAATAGCCAGGATGAAAAAAATTGTATTGTTGGTGTTCATGTTATTGCTGACTTGCGTTTCGAATGAATCGAAGGCAAAAAGGATACTCGACCAGGGGTTGAGCGATGCATCGCCCTTTGTACGGGTCAGTGCGGCAAAAGCGTTGATGATGCTTGGCGATGTTCGGGGTAACAGACTGCTGATGGAAATGGCCGCGCAGGATGAAACAGAGCTGCAGGTGAACGCACTGAATGCTCTATACGAGGCAGGCTATGGAGAGCTCGAGCCGGTGGTGATCGGCCTGTGCAGTAACCCAAGCGCGGCTATTCGCGAGGCGGCATACCGGATCGTGGCTTCGAGCGATGAGCAGGAGGCGCGAACGATTCTCTTGCAGGGTATATATGATGAATTTTCCCGCGTGAGAGAGGTTGCTTATTCTGGTCTGGGTAAGTTCCAGGAGATGGACGCGTTGCTCCAGGGGTTACGTGATCCCGATCCACTTGTCCGCATTAGTGTTGCCAGAACACTGGGCGAGTTAGGATCCGACGGTATGTCTGATTTCATACGAGAGGAATTGAGAAAATTCCGGCCCGATGTGTGGGGCAAAGGCGTGATTGCCATTGCTGAAGTACGTGACACGACGAACATTCAATTTTTCAAGAGGTTACTGGAGGAGGGCACGGAGGAACTAAGGATACACGCGGCCGAGGCTCTCCTTATTCTCAATGATGATGCAGGCGTCCAGACGTTGTTGCGCTCCCTGCAGTCGAAAGACCCGTTCGTTCGCATAGGTGCGGTTGAAGTACTATCACGATATGATGTGCCGGATGCTTATGATGAACTGAGGACCGCAGTCCGGGATGAATACATCAATGTTGCTGTCCGGGCTGTCGAGGCATTGGCTAAACATGACGCGGCGAATCAGAAAGAACTCTTTGCCGAGCTGATGGATGCCTCGAACGTCTTGCTCAGGGTCAGTGCAGCATTCGCATATTTGAGGAGCTAAGATGGGTTTGCGTTTGTATAATACAATGAGCGGAAAATTGGAGGAATTCAAGCCGTTGGGCGATACAGTGAAGATTTACACGTGCGGCTTGACTGTTCAGAGTGAACCTCATGTCGGGCACATACGCGCCGCGATGGTTCGTGATACATTGATGCGATGGCTCGGGTATCTTGGATATAATGTAGTGGCGCTTGAGAATTTCACTGATGTGGACGACAAGATAATCGAAAAACAGAAAGAGTTTAACAAAGACTGGCGCATGATCGCCCAGGACAATATCGATACATATCTGTGGGCATGCGACCGATTAAATATCGAGAGGGCGACCTTTTATCCAAGGGCGTCACAGCACATGGAAGAAATAATCGATCTCGTTGCTCGGTTGATTGAGAAAGGATTTGCGTACGAAAAGAAGGGTGACGTATATTTCCGTGTCCGCAAATTCCCCGACTACGGTAAATTGTCAAAAAAGAGCATTGATGATCTAGTGGCCGGGGCGCGCATTGCGCCGACCGAATCGAAGGATGACCCGTTGGATTTCGCACTGTGGAAGGCGGCAAAACCTGACGAACCCTACTGGCTCAGTCCATGGGGCAAAGGAAGGCCCGGCTGGCATATCGAATGCTCGGCGATGTCGATGCGGTATCTTGGAGAGACGTTTGACATCCACACGGGCGGCGAGGACTTGATATTTCCCCATCATGAGAATGAACTCGCTCAGTCACTGGCGGCAACGGGCAAGCCGTTTGCCCGTTTCTGGCTTCACAATGGGTGGGTTACGTTGACCGGGGAAAAAATGTCAAAATCCACCGGGCACTATTCGCCGATAAAAGAAGTGCTGAAAAAATACTCGGCTAATGTGATACGCATGTTCATGCTCAAGACCCATTATCGCAAGCAACTCGCATACGATGATGAGAGGCTCGATGAAGCCCGGGCTGCCCTGACGACGATAAAGACTTATTTGGACAACGCCGCGAACAAATACGGGGAGATCAAGACGATATCAGAGCCAATGATGCTCGATACATTTGCTGAGGCGATGAACGACGATTTGAATACTTCGAGGGCGTTGAGTGTGATATACGAATTGATAAAGAAGGGTTATGAAGCCGATGATGTCAGAATCGCAGCCAGTGTCGAATACTATTTGGCTCTACTGGGTTTCATGAAAGAGTCTTCGGTCGCAGCCGAACCGTGCGCGGATGTAATGGTGATCTTGAGCGAGGTCAAGAAACGTCTGCAGAATGAAGAAAGGGACGAGCTGCTGAACGAGATCGCAGGTGATTGCCTTGGTTTGTTGGAGAGCAAGGGTGCTGGTGGTGTACGTCCAATCGTAATAGATCTGCTCCTGGACATCAGGAACAAACTGAGAAAAGAAAAGAACTATGAGCTCGCCGATTACATAAGAGAAAGGCTGCAGGAGAATAACATCATCGTCGACGATCAGGGTGATGGCAGTACCTTCCGCTCGGGGACCGTATGATCCAGGCAACTCAGGTCAGGCGAGGGATGCTTGTTAAGATCGGCGATGACCCGCATGTCGTTTTGAGCGTTACTCACATAACTCCGGGTAACAAACGGGGTATGATAATATGCAACTTGAGAAATCTTCAAACCGGTCTATCCACCGAGACAAGGTTCAGGTCGAGCGACCGGGTCGAAGAAGCCGAGATAGAGCAGGTTGAAATGGAATATATTTATTTCTCCGACGATAAATATTTCTTCATGAATTTGGAGACCTATGAGCAACTCGCGCTTGGTGCCGAACTTCTGGGTGATGGGGTAAAATTCCTCAAACCCAACGTTCGCGTCGGTGTTGAATTCTACGAGGGAAAACCTTTTGGTGTCATTTTGCCAAAGTACGTGAACCTGAAGGTGCTGGAAACTCAAGCTAACATAAAGGACGCGACTGCCCAGGCGCAATCGAAGCCGGCGAAACTCGAAGGCGGGCACGTCTGCCAGGTTCCGTCGTTTGTTGTAGTTGGTGATCTTATTAAAGTGAACACCGAAACCGGTCAATATGTGGAACGTGTGTAGCATATGGACTATGGGATCGGCGCAATGCTTTCCACCAAGGAGGATTAGTGGCTGATGAACTGCTGGACGAAATAAAGAGAATCGCGGAGAAGATTCCCGGTTGCCGCTACACGAGTATTGTTGGGTATGATGGTATCTCCGTTGCCCAGCATGTCATACAGGCGAATTTCGACGTGAACTCATACGATGCCGAGATCTCCTCAATTATGCTCGTGGCGAAAGAGGTGAGGGAGAATCTTTCGCTCGGTGATACGCGTGAACTCATCTGGCTCACCGATGATCTATTTTTTATTATTCATCCGGTTGGTGCCGATTACTTCATCTATGCATGTCTGAAAGCCACGGGGTCCAATCCGGGTGCGGCACGTATTGCACTCAACAAAGCAAGGCAGAAGATCCATAGTCTCATCTATCAGGAAGAATAATTACCCGAGTATAACCTTCGGCACATAACAACTCATACACTGTTCCGATAAAGAAATCTTAACTGGCTTTGGATGATACGGCCGAGCCGTATCTTTTCGTTCGCCAGGATATTTTGCTATAAAAATATGGGCTTGTCATAGAGCCGGGGAGGAATAAATAAGGAATTTAGCTGTCGGTCTATTGTTGTCGGTTGTACTCGGCATTATTATTCAGGCATTGTTCGCTCTTCCGGTATTGTATTACGTCCCTTTGATGGTGATCGCTTTTGTCATGTCTGTCTGGAAATACCATTTTCTTTGCGTGGCGGTGTTTGCCCTGGCGGCCTTGAACCTGGAGTACAACCGCTCCGTGGATATAGCACTGACAGAAAGGGATATGGAATATTCTGGTGTCGTGCTCGCTGAGGAAAGTTATGAACATTATACAAGGCTCTTCATCCGCGTGGACAGGGTACTCTTTTCTTCTGATACCGTATTTTGCGCTTTTCCAGTGGAATACTACGCTCATGAACATGGTCAGTTCCTCGGCAAGCGAGTCACGGTCAAAGGTAAGGTCAGGGGAGCAAAACGCATTTACAGACCTGCTGTTTTAACCGGTGAGATCATTGAGTCAATTGGCCGTGAACATATTTTTGGAGTCGTTTTCAGCCCAATCAGGAAATATATCGACCGGCTGCTCAGTGGTTTCTTTGATCTTGAACGGTACAGCATAGCCAGTGGTTTGACATTGGGTGGTAGCGGGCGATTGAGCAGGGAATTGAAGGATGTTTTCAGCAGGGCGGGAACATTGCATATCCTTGCGGTGTCCGGTTTACATGTCGGTTTTGTGGGAGCTTTTTTTGGTGCCGTGTTGCTTTTCATACCATTAGATTACCGGGCGAAATTCATCATCGTGATATGCGCACTGTTCATGTATGCAGGTGTGACAGGATTTCGTCCCAGCGTGTGCCGAGCGACGCTCATGGCATTCCTGTTTGGCCTGGCTTTGGTGTCGCAGAGAAATGTCGACAGCATGCATATCGTCAACATAACGGCAACTGTATTCCTGCTGGTCAACCCAGTGCTGCTATTCGATGTAGGCGCTCAGCTCTCATTTGCTGCGGTCTATGGCATATTGTATTTGTATCCAATACTTGAGGATAATTTTATCAAGAAAACACACACGCGATTTCTAAAGGGTGTGCTCAGGATGATGGCAGTGTCGTTCTCCGCACAGCTTTTTGTCGGGCCTTTGCTCATCTACTATTTCAACAGGTTACCAGTCTACGCTGTCGTCGCGAATCTGCTTATCGTCCCGCTCGCATCAGCAATAATCTTCATGCTATTTCTTTGCTTCACGATCGGCTGGATATCCTTTACCTTTGCGAGGATAATCGCATTACCAGCAGGCATTCTCATTGATGTTCTGACTATACTTTCAAATTTCTTTGCAGGCCTTCGTTTCTCTGCACTGAAACTCAACATTACGCCGCTGGTGATCTTTCCACTCTACCTGCTGGCGTGGAAGAGGATCAGAAAACTTATGCTGTGGTCTGTAATGGTTCTTGTCCTTCTCCTTTCAGTTGCGTGGTCAGTTGATTGTCTGATCGTTTGTGCATCGCCGCGTGGGATTTTTATCGCGATGCCCGATGACACAAGAATCTACATTACCGACAGGGTGTCTGCTGCACAGCGTGCATTTCTGCAGAAGCATGGTGTCGATGCCGTGGATTATCTCGTTGCCGGGTCAAGGAGTCATCCAGTGAAAAGAGATTTCGTCGAGTGGCCAGAAGATCTGCATTTTCTCGGATTCGAATGCGGTGATCTGGAGATCGCCATCTACGAGCGATTGCAGATAAAATACCGTGGGTGTAAGATGGAATATTCACGGTCTTTCTTTGATGAACAACCCGATGATGGAAAAATCAGGTATATTTTGTCCAATGGGAAGGTCTGCCATGTTGTTGAGGGTTCATTGTATAATACGATCTTCGAGCAAATGATCGTTGATTTGCGTACAGCTGTCGCCCGGATCAGATTACTTTTTTGTATTTAGACACGCGGAATCGAACAGGTCAGTCGTATTGAAGAATCAGATCATCCAAGACTGCCCACTGCTTTTTCAACCGCTTCGAGTATTTCGCACGATTTGACGAGTCCTTTCATCTTGTTGTGATCGTCATACAAAGGACGGTCTTCTTCAAGGTGCTCGACGTGCTTGCGTATCGTTTTCTTTGCAGTTACGACACCTTTACCGGGTATGAAATCACGGAAATCGAGCGCCTGCGCTGCTGCCATGAATTCAATACCCAGTATCCCGTACGCATTGTCAATGATCTGAGCATTCTTGAGCGCCGTGTTCATGCCCATCGAAACGAAATCCTCCTGATCTGCTGCTGCGGGTATCGACATCGTTGCTGCCGGGGCCGAAAGTATGCGTTGTTCGACAATGAGCGTATCCGCGGTGTATTGACTCAGCATCAATCCCGAGAACATGCCGGCTCCTTTGGTCAGGAACGCGGGCAAGCCGACGCTCAGGTTCGGGTTGGTCATCCGATTCAATCGTCTCTCCGAGAGCACACACACCATGGTCACCGCCGTACCTACCATCTCCATTGGAAGTGATACCGGGGTGCCCTGAAAATTGGCGCCGGTGATCGTCAGTTTATATTCAGGAAAAAATACCGGATTATCACCGACCCCGTTGAGTTCGATCTCGACCTGTTTCTTCGCGTGAGCGACCGCATCGTGTGCCGCACCGATGACTTGAGGTGAGGATCGCATCGAATAGGCATCCTGGACCTTCATCTTGTGCTTGCCGGTAAGGAGGTCACTGCCTTCTATGCATTTCATGATTGCCCGGGCTGATCTGACAGCACCGGCAAAGCCGCGCGCTTCGTGCAACCTGCTATCATAAGGTTTCAGATTCGCAAGCAGTGCCTCGAGCGTCATGGCACAGGCGATCTCCGCTTGCTTTAACCATCGATTGATATCGAAGATCTGCAGCGCGCTGATCGCGGTGAGAAGGTTGGAACCATTTATGCAAGACAAACCATCGCGCGCCTGCAATCCAGGGATTTCTATGCCCGCTTTCTCCATTGCGACCTTTCCGGGCAGACGTTCACCCCTGTAAAACGCCTCGCCTTCTCCCATCAGAAGCAATGCGATCTGTGACATTGGGGCGAGATCACCGCATGCGCCGACCGAACCTTTCTGGCACACCACCGGCGTTACCCCTTTGTTCAGCATTTCTGCATACGTAAGGGGTATTTCAGGCCGGCATCCGGATTTACCTTTGCTCATGACGTTTATTCGACTGGCCATGGCGCCTCTGACGTGCTCGATTGGAGCCGGGTCACCGATGCCTGCAGCGTGATTGTATATCAAATACCTCTGGAATTGTTTGACCTGTTCATCGCTGAGCACAACCTCGGACAGTTCACCTATGCCAGTATTGATGCCGTACATGATCTCCTTTGCTTTGATCTTTTCTTCGATCAGGACGCGGCATTCTTTGACCTTATCGAGTGACCCGGGTGCGATTTGGACCTTTTCATTGTTCCGGGCAATATCAACAAGTTTTTCGATCGTTAAATGCTCACCATCCAACACGATTGCCATAAATTCTCCTTTTTATCTAAATAACACAGCCGGTAGAATGAATTTGATTAATTTCACAGGATGATAGATACTAACCAGAATCTACTAAAAGTCAACCGTCGCGAGATGATGCCCGGCTGCGGTTCCGGGTAATCGTTGTTTCTTTGTTCGGTGCGTGTCGCGGTGGTCTTGTGGTGCATGCTTGACGTGGATTTCTCTGACCACTATACTTTACGGTGCATTGCAGGTTATGCAAAAACGAGCGAAAAATATCCAGAACGATGCCTTATTGTTCGTGTTGTATACGCGATAGGTTTGAAGAAATAGAATTGAGTATTCTAAGAATACATGGTAACACAAGAAAACCTTATGCACTACCACGTGCGGTCCCTGATTGTGACACCGGTATCAGATGTCAGTTATGCGTTAATGAGTGTAGTATTGCAGAAGGTGAATTCGGATATTGCGGTGTGCGGCAGAACGTAGCCGGTAGGATCGTCGGTCCGGACAAGAACTGGGCGTATGCTGATTGGTATCACGATCCCCTGCCGACCAATTGCGTTGCTGATTGGGTATGTAAAGGAAGCAGAGACCATGGTTATACCAACCTGGCAGTCTTCTATGAATCGTGCACTTTCAATTGTCTTTTCTGCCAGAACTGGCATTACCGTGACCGTAAGACAAGGACCACGACCGAAGATCTGTTGCGGGCAGCTGATGCTACGACCAGCTGCGTGTGTTTTTTTGGCGGAGACCCGACGCCCTTTGCCATGCATAGTCTGGAGGCAGCAAAACAGCTTAAAGAAAGAACGAGAAAACTCCGGATTTGCTGGGAGACCAATGGTTCGATTTCTCCTGATTTGATGGAGAAATGGGTGGATTGTGCGCTCGCTACTGATGGCTGTATTAAGATCGATTTCAAGACGTTCAACGAGAATCTGAATATCGCGCTGTGCGGAGTATCGAATAAGAATACAAGGAAGAATATCGAACTGGTCGCTCGCTATATTGGGGCGAGAGAAAAACTTCCAATTCTCATTGTAAGCACACTGCTGATACCGGGCCATATCGATGAGGCCGAACTCAGTTCCATGGCGAAGTTCATCGCTTCAGTCAATAAGGACATACCATGGTCTTTTCTCGGATTCTACCCGCATTTTCGGTTTAATGATCTGCCTTGCACCTCACACAAACAGGCTGAGATGGCGCTGTCTATTGCCAGAGACTACGGGATCAATAATACGCATCTGGGCAATGTTCATCTTTTGCAGTGACATTGTGGACAAGTGATCTAGTGGTCTACATGACCATCACTGTAATCTTATGTCCGCATCACTGTCCCGCTGCGCGGGGATCCTCGAATTACTTTGAGTTAAATACAGAACGCGAAAATTCGGGATAATCGATATACGAAGTGTAAGCCTGTTCCCATTGATTGTTACGGTATTTAGAGTATACTGAATCCATAAACAAATGAAGAAGATATCAAGGAATTTTCTGGCGGTGTTCTTCAGTGATGGCATAACGCGCATCATCGGGTTTGCGGCGACTGTTTACATAGCGCGGCTGCTCGCAGTTGAAGGATTTGGTCTGATAAATTTCGGACTGGCGTTTATCAGTTACGCACTTCTATTTGCCAACCCAGGGTTGACAGTGATCGGCGCTCGCGAGGTCGCAAAGGATGCAAGTGACCGCCGTTACATCGAGGAGATTCTGGGTTTGCGTCTGTTCCTGGCTGCTGTCATTTTCATAATTTTCTTCGCAGGTACGTTTCTCATTTCTGATGAAAGCATGACCAAGCAGGTCATTCTTCTCTATTCAGTGACATTGTTCCCTTTTGCCGTGCTGTTGGAGTTCGTATTTCAAGGTAGGGAAGAGATGGCATATATTGGCGTCAGCCGTATTCTCCAGTATGCCGTATATCTGATAGGGCTCCTTATCTTTGTGAAAAGCACTCGTGATATTCTGTTCGTCCCGTTCTCATTCGTCCTCGGTTATGCAGCATCTGCATTATTTTTGTTTGTCATTTATGTCAGAAAATACCGGTCATTCAGGTTCCGTTTTTCTTTTTCGCAATGGCGCGTGATCCTGACGGCGTCAATCCCGGTTGGCCTGGCGATTATCTTTAATCAGGTAACGATAAGCCTGCCGCCGATCGTCCTCGGTCTGTTCAAGACGAATTATGATGTCGGTATTTTCAGTGCGGCATACAAAGTAGTCTTTACATTGTTGATAATTGAAAGAGTATTCTACTATGTTTTCTTCCCGGTACTTTCGAGACAGTACGCCGAGAACCCGGAAAAACTGAAGAGTAATTTCTCTTTTCTAACCAGGTTCCTCTTCGCGCTCACCATTCCACTCTCGCTGGGAGGATTAATGCTTGCGCCAGGTATTATCCATATCATCTTTGGTCAGGCATTTCATGATGCCTCGAATGTTCTGCGCGTTCTGCTCTTGTATTTCATGATCGTGCCAATTAATACGATCTACGGTTACGGGTTGATAGCAATAGATAGAGAGAAACAATTTTTCAGGATTATCACAATAACGGCCGTCATCAGCGCGGTACTAATATTTCTGCTGGGATTGAAATTCGGATTCTATGGCGCGGCACTTGCGTTGTTGATCAGCGAGTCTCTTAGCATCTTTCTAATGCACCGGGCGTTGAAGAGGGTCGTCCCGTTTGAAAGTATAAGGTACGCTCTGAAACCTCTGGGTGCATCAATAGTGATGGTCGTTGTTTTGTATCTGGTCCAACCGTGGCATTTATTTACAGCGATCATAGCCGGTATCTGTGCTTACCTTGCAGTTTTCTATCTGATCCGGGGATTCTCGGTGCAGGATTTGAAAAACATCAGGCACATGTTCCGCATCGGGTGAGCACGGTTGTTTACAGCATTTGAATGCAAGAGGGCTGCCATAGGCAGCCCTCTTGCTGAAGATCTTTGCTACCAATTCTACTGAATTGTACTGCTGACCAATTCCTTGGTGAATTCAGTTGTTACTGCTGTTGTCGGTATGCTCATGATATGTCTGACAATACCGACACCATCGGCAAACCAGTTATCCTGGGTCTGCCCGAGTGACGTGTATCTGATATCCCAACAGTCTGCATATGTGCCGGCCGGGACAGTAACGTCGTCCTGCCCGATCACTTCGGCAGTGAGCGTATCGGTCGTATCCGCATACACGGTCCACGTGTTACCGTCTACGATGGGTAAGACCAGGCTCGTATCCGGCTCAGTATCTGCGACGTCATTATATATCAGCACATGATCTCCGGTCGATTGAATATAAGTGGTATCAACAGAGTTCGTCATGGTAGTATCATCCCACAGCATGGTCGTAACCTGCTCCAGTACGTCGATGTTGCTGTTCAGGGTCGTTTCGCGCGTGATCTCGGTCGTTGATGTGCCGGTATATTGAATCGTATCACTGGTCATGATCAACCTGTATACAACGTCATAATTCCACACGTTCCCGACCGCAAGCGGGAAGTAGTGTTCGCCATTATTATCACTCTCGCCGTTGCAGCTGAATATTAATGTCACTAATGGCAGTAACCAGATCAGTTTTTTCACATTGTCTCCTTTCGTTGTAGTATGTGAATGCTAAATATACAAAGAAATATGAGATAGTCAAGAGGTATTACTCTGTGCAGAGCATTCGCATACGTGTATGAAATACAGAATATAGCATTGTCTGTGCACTTCGTTGTGCTCTTGTGTTGCCCGTTATCTTCGGTTGAAATATGTCAGTTCTTTCAAAAATTCGCTTGTTGAACTGACCGATTGATGTTCAATAAGACCGACGTCAATTGCAAACCAGCTGTGGCCCGTAGCATTCAGTCCTGTATATTCGACGTGCCAGCATTCGGTGAACGTGCCGGCGGGAAGGGTGACATCCTCTAAACCAACTGCCTCGCCGGTCATATCTCCCCACGGTTCGGTACGCACGGTCCAGGTATTTCCGAGAACCAGCGGTAATACCAGCAGTGTGTCGGGCTCTGAATCATTCAGGTCACTGTAGAACAGAACATTGCCATCCTTTTCTTGAAGATATGAGGTATCAAGCCAGGCAGTCGTCGACGTGTCATCCCAGGTGGTTGATGTGACTTGTTCATACAGCAGACCATGGGGTGAAGAGACTTCAGCAGTGATCGTGGAGGTTTGTACGCCGGTGTTTATGATCGTATCGGTCTGGGTTACAGCATATTCCCACTGAAGCCCGACCGCCAGTGGATGATAGTCATCGATATCTTCCTCGGCACCACAGCTAATGATCAAGATCGCGGCCGGTATCAACAACAGATTTTTCTTCATAATGATTCCTCCCGTTCTTTCAGAAGACCAGTATAAAACTATGTCACAAGTTGTCAACCGTGTTGACTTTGCCAAATAAATATATATAATAAAATACTGGGGTGTTTTACGGCCCTTTTTTTGAACAATTTCAGATTGTTTGACCACAAACAAATACAAGAAACAGGAGGATTTGTGAAGAAGTATCAAAATCTAGTTAACGGCAAATTGATGGATTCCAAATCAGGCCGCACATTTGAAAACCGCAATCCTGCGAACTGGGATGAAGTAGTTGGAGTATTTCCAAAATCAAATGTCGAGGACCTGAATCTGGCTATTGCCGCAGCAAAGAAGGCGTATAAGAAATGGCGCGCAGTACCATGGCCAAAACGGTCAGAGATCATGCGTCGGGCTGCCGATATCATGGTCGAAAAAAAAGAACACGTTTCACAGATCATGACGCGCGAGATGGGGAAGGTAATAAAGGAGACCAGGGGTGATATGCAGGAAGGCATCGACACGGCATTGTATGCCGGGATTGAAGGCAGGAAATACTTTGGTTATACATTACCATCGGAGTTACCTGACAAATCCTGCATGACCAGACGCGACCCAATGGGTGTTTGGGGTCTGATCACGCCCTGGAATTTTCCAATTGCCATACCGTCCTGGAAGATATTTCCCTGTTTATTGAGCGGCAACACGGCTGTCATAAAACCCGCCACCTATACTCCTGCCAGCGTCGGTGAGCTGGCGCAGATCCTGCAGGAAGCAGGGTTGCCAGATGGTGTTCTTAATGTAATATACGGCGGCGGCGGCGAGATCGGGGAGGGTTTATTGAACCACCCGGACATTGCGGGCATTTCATTCACAGGGTCATCAGATATCGGAAGCAGGATCGGTGAGGTTTGCGGCAAGACACTGAAGCGCTGTTCCCTTGAACTGGGCGGCAAGAACGGCCAGGTTGTGCTCAAGGACGCGAATCTCGAGCTCGCCCTTGATGGTGTACTCTGGGGGGCATTTGGCACCACCGGTCAGCGCTGTACCGCAACTTCAAGGCTGATAGTTGAAGAACCCGTGTACGACAAATTCGTTGAGATGCTGAAAGCCCACACCGAGAAGCTCAAGCTCGGGAACGGTTTGAACGAAGACGTCGATGTTGGACCGACCGTTAGCGAATCGCAAAGAGAATCGGTTCACGCGTACGTGGAGATCGGTAAGAAAGAGGGCGCCAAAATGATCACGGGCGGCACGTCATACACTGAAGGAGAATGCGCCAAGGGATGGTTCTACAAACCAACGATATTCATCGATGTCCTGCCAAACATGAGAATCGCGCAGGAAGAGATTTTTGGACCGGTACTTTCGGTAATCAAAGCCAGGAACTTTGAGGATGCAATCGATATACTCAACGGAACTATATACGGTCTTTCATCGAGCATCTACACCAGCGACCTGAACCTTGCACACAAAGCGATCGAACTTGCCGAAACAGGGATCGTTTACATCAATGCGCCGACGATCGGTGCAGAGTGTCATCTTCCGTTTGGTGGCATGAAGAACACGGGAAATGGTCACCGCGAGGGCGGCTGGACCGCTTACGAAATATTTACTGAAATAAAAACCGTGTATATCGACTACTCAAACAGGTTGCAGAAGGCGCAGATCGACACATGGGATTGATAAGAGCAAAGGCAAATATGGTCATGATCAATTCGAAGAAAGACGTTCGCAAGAACAGACGAATGAACGCTGCGAAAAGGAATAACACGAAAAAACCAACTATCTTAACAACTCTGCCCGGTCCAAAGGCGAAGGTGATATTGAACAAAGACCACAAGTTCGTATCGCCGTCCTACACGCGTTCTTACCCTGCGGTGGTGGAGCGCGGCAAGGGTGTATGGGTGACCGATGTCGATGGCAACGTGTTTCTGGATTTTTCTGCCGGCATTGGTGTTGTTTCAACGGGTCATTGTCATCCTGCGGTCGTCAAGGTGATAAGGGACCAGGCAGGAAAACTCCTCCACATGTCCGGAACCGATTTCTACTATCCGAATCAGGCGAACCTGGCTGAGAAACTGGCCGAGATCGTACCCGGGGCGAAGAATAAAAAAGTATTCTTCGGCAATTCGGGGGCCGAGGCAGTGGAGTGTGCCATGAAGCTCGCACGGTATCACAAGAGAAGGGCGAGATACATCGCGTTCACCGGCGCATTTCACGGCCGCACTTTTGGAGCATTGTCATTGACCGCTTCTAAGGCAACACAGCGCAGGTACTTTGCTCCGCTTCTCTCAGGTGTAAGCCACGTCTCCTATGCCTATTGCTATCGCTGTCCCTTTAATCTCCAGTACCCTTCATGTGATGTGGCTTGTGTTAAGCACATCGAGGACGTATTGTTGAAGAAGGTCGTGCCCGCCGAAGAAGTCGCCGCAGTATTTGTGGAGCCGATCCAGGGCGAAGGTGGTTACATAGTGCCGCCGCCAGGGTTCATGCCGGCGCTGCGGGCATTATGCGACAAGTATGAGATTCTGCTCGTTGACGATGAGGTACAGTCGGGAATGGGCAGGACCGGTAAGATGTTTGCGATCGAGCATTTCAATACCAAGGCGGATATTTACTGCATAGCCAAGGGTGTTGCGTCAGGTTTGCCGCTCGGTGCATGTGTTGCGCGATCAGGGATTATGGACTGGGCACCCGGTTCTCATGCTTCGACTTTTGCCGGTAACCCGGTGAGTTGCGCGGCCGCTCTCAAGACGATAGAACTGCTGGAAAATGGTTTGATCGAGAATGCAGCACGGCTCGGTGAGATCGCACTTGCGCGTCTGACCGCGCTAAAAGAACACTATGATTTCATCGGCGATGTGCGCGGCAAGGGTCTGATGATCGGTGTTGAACTGGTGGGTGATGCGATTACCAAGGAGCCGGTAAAGGATCGGCGCAATGCCGTCGTGTATGAAGCTTTCAAGAACGGGCTGTTATTGCTTGGAGCCGGTGAATCGACCGTGCGGTTCATTCCACCGCTTGTTATAAATGAAAATGAGCTGCACATGGGCCTCGAGATATTTGAGCGAGCCCTGAAAAAAGTTTTTGGATTGAGATAAAAAAAAGGGGCCGCTTTGAGCGGCCCTATTTTTTCAATTCTTTTGTTCTTTATTCCGACACCTATGGCACCATCCAGATCCCGAACCAGACTTCCGCAGTATCGGTGTTCTCGAAATACTCATCGACGGCGACGAAGCGCAGCAAGGCCCTGGCTGATTCGTTGGGACCTAGGTAATCACGCGCTGGGCCGAGTGGTACCCATATGTTTTCGAGAATGAATGTGTCGACGACAGAAGGTGAGACAATGCCTTCGATCTTACCGTAGACTGAAATGGGTGGAGTCGAATAAAACACTAAAGTGTCGTCGGCATAGTAATCGATCGTGAATTCCTTTAGATAGCTGTCTATTGAATTTTCGGCTATGAAGTAGATTTCGGCAATTGGTGCGGCAAAAAGTGAGTCACCTTGCCAGGTATACCATGCGACCGGGTTTATCCAGGTGATTTCAATGTCAGGTTTTAACTCCAGCGAATCCTTGGCGTAATCACATGCCATGAAAATCATCGCCAGCAGAATAAGTATCATCAACTTCTTCATTATTCCTCCTTTTCGATTCTGTAAATTTTATACAATATTTCAAATTTGTCAAGTATTAATTTGTTTTGATTGCTCTCGCCCAGCTGGTATTGCCACTGTTATTTTCTGCCGCGCGGATTACGCCTTGATTTTTCTATATCGGGATGGTATTTCTGCACAAAAACATCCTCAAAATCATATACATCTTTGAAATCATCGATGCTGTCCTCGGGTGTCTTGCTGAGGATGTGTTCATTAACCATGTTAATAACTATATTGCCGAAGTCGAGCGTATTTGTCACTCCCCAGTGTTCAAAAACCATCTTTGTCATGGCCCCATAGCGCTTCAGGGCAAGATTCCTGATGCCTTCGAGCAATTGCCGTCCGGTGACATGCCCGCTCAACCCGAGCTCATGGCGTGTGTGATCCAATGCCTCCAGCGCGAATAAATATGCATCGACACTATATCTTGGATCGTTCTTAGCGATTTCTTTGATGTTCTTTTCGCTGCCGTTCATATCCTATAGACGCCTATGAGTCAAACTTGGAAGATGCGCACGAATACTATGGCGCACCGGTCAGAGATCTTCTTGCCGCTTACTAATTCTGCTTGAGGCAGTCCTTGCCGTATGCGTAACCCTTCTCAAAACCCTTGAGATTCAAGGCGAGTGCCCGATCAGGTACTGAACCCGGGATCGCTTTTTTCATTGCTTCATAACTCACGACATCGGTGACTGCCGTGAAGAAACCCAGCATGACGAGGTTGGCAATGATCCTGTTGCCCAGTTCTTCGGCGAAGCGCGTGGCGGGTATTTTGAAGATCTTTATTTTTCCTCGAGGTCTTGGTGTAACGAGGTCTTCGTCAATTATCAGGGTTCCGTCTTCTTTGAGTTCTGACTCGTATTTCTCATATGCCTCACGGGACATGGAGACGAGGATATGGGGTTTTGTGATGTATGGATAGAGTATTCTATCTTCGCTGACAACGAGCTGGGAACTGCAAGCACTACCTCGTGCTTCTGGACCAAAACTCTGGGTCATTGTTGCATTCTTGTTGTCGAAGATCGAGCTTGCCCTTCCGACGATGAAACCGGAACGGATGATGCCCTGTCCGCCTAAACCAGAAAATCTAATCTCATACATTACCCGCCTCCTTGGACTCTGGTTTGGCAGTTATGCCGTACGGTACATAACGGCTGCCGAACACGGAACCGAAACGCTGGTTCATTGCGTCGATGAATGTGGGGCGCTTGCGATCGATGAATTTACCGACGACGATCGGTTTTTGGAAGTCGATGTTAAGTTCTTTTGTATCCGCATTATGTTTGGTTATGCTCTGTTCGTGGTAATATTTCATTATGTCGAGCCCGGAACCCAGCCGGTTCCAGCGTGCATACAGGGTAGAACAAGGAGCGATAACTTCAATGAAGGAGAATCCCGGTTTGTTAAAAGCATCGACAATGGAATTCGTTAGTCGCCTGATGTGCAGAGCGGTCCAGCGTGCTACATATGAAGCACCACAGGAATCCATCAGGAAAGGAAGGTTGAACGGGGGCTCGAAATTACCGTAAGGGCTTGTTGAACAGCGGGCGGTTTCAGGCGTCGTGGCCGCAACCTGGCCGCCGGTCATGCCGTAGATAAAATTGTTCACGCAGATCACGATTAAGTCCATATTGCGCCGAGCCGCATGAATCAGGTGATTACCACCGATGGCAACAAGATCACCGTCACCGGAAAAAACAACGACCTTCAGTTCCGGATTCGCAATTTTCAACCCGGTGGCAAATGGTATTGCACGGCCATGAGTCGTATGGAACGAGTCGAGTTTCACGTAACCGGCCACGCGACCGGTGCAGCCGATTCCCGATACGATCGAGATCTTGTCGAGGTCGAGTTGCGACTTCTCGAGTGCGTTGATGAATGCAGTCACTGCCGTACCGATGCCGCATGCCGGACACCAGATATGCGGGATCCGGTCCATGCGGAGCAGCTGTTCCATCGGGTGGTATTCTGTGGTCTGTTTTTTGGTATCAGATATGTCAACTGCGCTCATTGTAGCGCCTCCTTGATTTTTGCCAGTATGTCCTGGGGATCATGAACCCAACCACCACCATGTGGCGCGAGAATAGTTTTGCACTTTCCGTGCGCACAGCGCTCAACCTCGAGTGCAACCTGGCCGTAGTTCATTTCGACCGTGACCAGTGCCTTGGTTTTCGCGGCGAGCTCTTCAATTCTCTTTTCAGGAAATGGCCAAACAACGATCAATCGCATGAAGCCGACCTTGATCCCCTGCTTTCGAGCAAGAGCGATTGCGCGGTAGGCGACCCGCGAGCTTATTCCGTATGAGATAATGACGACATCGGCGCCATCCGTATTTTCCTCTTCGTAGCGGTAGATCTGGTCGGCATTCTTCTGTATCTTTTCGATGAGCCTTCTGACCAGGACTTCCTGACACTGCCAGTTCATTACCGGATACCCGCGTTCATCGTGCGTCAATCCAGTCACGTGAAAGCGATAGCCGTCACCGGCTTTAACCATGGGTGGAATCATATCGTTATCGGGTTTGAAAGGCAGGTACTTGCTTTTATCCCCCTGATAATATTTTCGTTCCACCAGTTCTATTTGCTCGGCCTTCGGGATGACGACCCTCTCGGTCATGTGGCCGACGCACTCGTCGGCCATGAGAAATGTCGGTACGCGGTATTTCTCGGCCAGGTTGAAACAATCGATCGTGAAATCAAAACACTCCTGCGGCGAATTCGGCGCAAGGGCGATTATTTCATAATCGCCATGCGAACCCCAGCGTACCTGCATCATATCTGCCTGACCGGGCAGGGTGGGCAGACCGGTTGATGGTCCGCCGCGCTGTACATTCACAAGGACACACGGTGTTTCGAGCATTGCCGCGAGGCCGATGTGCTCTTGCATCAACGAGAAACCCGGCCCCGAGGTAACGGTCATAGATTTCTTACCTGCCCAGGCCGCACCGATGATGGCAATGGAAGAAGCCAATTCGTCTTCCATCTGTATGAAAGCACCGCCGCATTCGGGAAAGCGCGCCGCGATTCTTTCGGCAACTTCGGTGGAGGGCGTGATCGGGTATCCGGCAAAGAAACGACAACCAGCGGCGATGGCCCCCTCGGCGCATGCATGATCACCATCGAGATAGTGAGCACCGGTCAAGACGCCTTTTGGATCTGCTTTCATCTTTCTCCTTCCATCATCAGGCTAGAATACATCGATCATTCTTGCCAGTGCTGCCTTACCACGGTAATCGGGTAGTAGAATGGGTGCTCTTCGCGTGGGTTTTATACCTGCTTCCTTCAGCATCTGCACGTATGATTGTAGATGACCGAGCGTCAGTTTTGCCGAGTTCTTGCGGTTCTTTACATACTCTGCGGCATTGATTCCGGCACGGCGCCCGAATACGAGGCAATCAAGCGTGGAATTGCCCATTAATCGGTTCTTGCCGTGCACGCCGCCAGAGACTTCACCGGCTACCCAGAGTCCTTCGACACTCGTCCTTCCCCAGTCATCGGTTTCTACGCCGCCATTTTGATAGTGAAGGGTCGGGAAGACAAGTACAGGATCCTTGCGCATGTCGATGTCGTAGCGCGTGAACATTCTCATCATGCCCGGGAATGCCTTTTCGGTAAAACCGGTTCCGTTCTTTAGCTCAATGAGTGGTGTATCGAGCCAGACGCCCCTGAGCCCGGTGGGTGTTGTTATTCCCTTATCACGCACATAGCATTCTCTGATGAACGAAGCCGCCTCGACGTCCCTTGGTTCCAAGGCGTAGACAAAGGCTTCGCCATCGATGTTTACTGGTTGGGCGCCGCTGCCCCGTAGCTTTTCGGTTAACAGGTGACCAACGATCTGGATGGGATATGCCGCGCCCGTGGGATGGTATTGAACGGCGTCTATGTCGCGCAACTTAGCGCCTGCACGGTAGGCCAGGACAACACCGTCGAAAGTAGCACCGTAGTGATTCGTGGTCGGAAAACCCCTGATATGCAAACGTCCGAAACCGCCGGTGGCGATGATCGTCGACTGTGCCTTTACGATCTTGTATTCTCCCGTTTCCATATTCCAGAGCACGGCACCGGTGACGCGGTTTCCGTCGGTCAGTAACTCAATAACAGGATAATGCTCGAGACAAGGTATTTCCCGGCTTCTGAATTCATCTCGTAGGACACGCAATTCTTCGAGGCCCGTATAATCGCGGCAGGAATGCATACGCTTCCTGGAGATCCCGCCGGCAAGTTTCTCTTCGAGATCGCCGTCTTCCTTGCGGTCGAATATCGCGCCTAGTTCGCAAAGCCATTTCATCACAAGCGGTGCATCCTCAACGAGTGCGCGAACGACGTCGGGTTTATTGGCAAAATGGCCCCCGCCGATCGTGTCCAGGTAGTGTTTATCCGGTGCATCATTTGCGCGGTCGGCAGCTTGTGTACCGCCTTCGGCCATTATCGAATTCGCATCACCGTGCCTGAGTTTGTTGGTGAGAAGAATGTCTCCTATCGGCAATCCCGAGTCGTTTGCCAAGAGAGCAGCTGACGTTCCGGCGAGTCCGCCTCCGACGATCAGAATCTTCGTATCATAATCAGCACGCGATAGGTCAACATCATTTTGTTCGATTAGGGGATAAGCCTCGAGCAGGTCGACAACCTCATTGGAACCACGTTCGCCTTTGTTAGGGCCAACCTTGATTTCTCTTTTGCCGCCGGTAGCGAAATCAGGATGCACCTGCAGTACCTCGTCCCTTTCCTTCATGGTCATTGCTGGCGGTGTGTAGTTGACACGTTTTTCTCTCGTCTTGCTGACCTTCTCGATCAACTTTCTCATGTATTCCGGATAACCGCCGATATATTTAATTTCTGCCATTTTTACCCCTTATTATTCTGGTTCTATATCTCGCTCAGTGTATTTCTTTCTGAGTTCATCATTAGAACATGAGATCATCGTATCGAGTGCCCTTTTGAATTGTCCTTTTCCGATTTCTTCGACCCGCTTACGCAGGTGTTCTGGTACGCCCAGTTCATTACGCCCGTACATCCTCCTGCCCAATTGGCCGACGTGATACTGTACGATCTCAGCTGGACAGCGCATCGCGCAGAGTCCACACTGTATACAGTCGAATGAATCCCTCGCCAGTGCCGGGAAGTCACCGCGCAGGGCTGCCTGTATATAGTCCATAACTTCAAGATCCTGCGGACACGCCTTGGTGCACGTGTTACAGGAAACACAGCGCGCGACTTCAGGGTAATGCTTGATAAGGACTGCGGGTCCGTATGTTTCCTTGTTGAGATCGTAGTTCGCTTTCTCGGCCGGAGTAAAAGGTATCTGGACGAGATACATGCCATCGTCGGCCCTGGTCTGACATGCCATGTCGGTCTGTAGTTTGTAATCACCCTTTTTCCTGAATACAGTAGCGCAGGCGCCACAGAAACCCTGCCGACACCCGACGCTGCGGACGAATTTGTATCCGGCATATTCCATGGCCGCGAGGATTGTGAGATCAGCCGGGACCTTATAACCACGTCCCATTATGTAAATAGTTATCCAATCTTTGATATCTTTAGCGTCAATGCCCGTTGTCGCCGATTTGTTCGCCTCGGCGATCCTGTCCATGATCGGGCTTTTTGTCTCTTCCATGATTTGTTCTCCTGTTTATTTCTTCAACAGATTCTTCTTTTTCAGCAGAGTTACTGGATCAACAAAATTTTGATCAAATCCATAGAACTTCGCATCCAGATCAAAAGCGAGTGCCATAAGTTGAGTTACATAGAAAACCGGCATCTTTTCAAAATCAGGATATTTTTCGATCACTTCCTTCTGCCGATTGTCGAGATTAAAGGCGCACAGGGGACAGGTTGTAGCGATCGCTTCGGCTCCTGCTTTCCTCGCGTGACTAAGTATATCGTGAGCCAGTTCGGCAACCATATACTTATCCTGAACGGTTTGATAACTGCCGCAACACACCTTGTTGTAGGGTGTGCGTACGATTTGAACACCTAATGCCGCGATCAAGTCATCAAGTATGGTTGGCGATTCAGGGTCGTCGATGCTTACCTCTTTTGGCCGCAGGATCATGCATCCGTAGTATGGCGCGATCTTCAATTCGCCCAGATTTTTCTTGACCGCGCGTTTTACCTTTCCGAACCCGATATCGCGCACCAATTCAAGGAAATGCAGCACTTCCACGTGTCCCTGATAATCCTCTTCACGGTACATCAGGTCATTGATTTTCTTCATGTCCTCGGGGTTCTCATGAACCCTCAGATTTGCGCGCTTCAGCGTGTTGAAGCACATCGAGCACAGGGTCACAAGACGGCGTTCATTGGTAACGATACCTTGCTTGTTCATTTCCTGGACGCGGATCAGGTTCCTGACCGAGGCAACATGATGGATCAGATCATCGGCGGAGAGTGAGAATACGGTGCCGCAGCAATTCCAGCGCGGTAATTCGACGAGTTCGATGCCAAGCGCGCGTGCCGAGGCAATGGCTGAATTCTCAAAGTTGCGTGCGGTCGTTTTGAGTGTACAACCTGGAAAGTATGGTATCTTAGATCCGTCGAGCAATAAATCCAAGTTTTTTTCAGCGTTCATCTGGCCTCCCTAACCCGTGAATTTTCTACAGGCACTCACCATTGCGATCTGAGGTAGCTGCTCCAATTCTTCCTTGGGTATGGCTTTGATGTCGATGTGATCTATAGCCTTTCTCAGAATGATCTGACGTAAAGCCTCGGCAACTTTCGAAACATCGAGACCGCGCGGACATCGCACAGTGCACGTATAACATGACGCGCATACCCATATCGTTTTCGAGTCCAATACATCCTTCATGCCCAGCTGAGAGAATTTCATCAGTTGAGAAGGCGTGACATCCATTTCGCCTACCATGGGGCAGCCACCTGAGCACGTGCCACACTGTTCGCACATCGTGACGATTTCACCGCTCAACTCGCTGATCTTGCGCATGAATTCTTCATTTTCAGAAGAGATGATCATTTTCTTAGACATCGTGTCCTCCTAAGAACTGTTATGCCCCGATTTTCAGCGGGCCAAGTGCGGCCATCTCATCAATGAATTGATTGACTACCTTCTGGAATTTGCCGCCTTCATTAGCCGATATCCACTCGAGGCGTACTCTCTTTGATTCAATGCCCAGTTCGTCCAATAGATTCTTGAGCAATGCTACTCGTCTCTGGGTTTTGTAGTTGCCATTCACGTAGTGACAGTCTCCAGGATGACATCCCGCAACGAGCACACCCCAGGCACCTTTCTTGAAAGACTCCAAGATCAGTTCGGGGTCGATTCGACTCGAGCACATCGTTCTGATGACTCTGAAATTTGGTTTGATCTGGAGTCGTGCAGTTCCGGCAGCATCGGCGCCTGCATAAGAACACCAGTTACAGCAGAATGCAATTATCTTCGGACCCGAATTGTCTTTCATGATTCCTCCTCGCCAAGTGCTGCGTTGATCATTGCTCTCAATTGCACGGTTCTGAACCAGTGCTGTTGTGAAGCTCCGGAAGGACAGGCGGCCGAACACGAGCCGCAGCCCTGACATAGTATCTCGTTGACCTTAGCGACTCGTTTATCGGCCCTCATTTCGGTTTTGATCGCATCATACGGACATACACTCACGCAGGTACCGCATCCGCAGCAGAGGTCCTCATCAACGATTGCCGTGATCGGTTCGACTTCGTACTCGCCTTTGTTCATCAAACGAATTGCTCGCGCCGCCGCGGCACTTGCCTGTGCGACCGTATCCGGGATGTCCTTTGGTCCTTGTGCACAACCACAAATAAAGACTCCATCGGTCAGGGTATCGACCGGACGGAATTTAGGATGTGCTTCCTGGATAAATCCACCCGGGCTTTTTATCAAATGTAATTGCTCGGAAACCTTTTTCGTTCCTTCGCTCGGTTGCATGCCAACCGAAAGCACCACAAGGTCGAATTCCGATTCTATGATCTGACGACTCAACGTGTCTTCGGCCTTGAGCAGAACCTTCTTGGTCATTGGATCTTCGTACAATTCGGCAACCCGTCCGCGTATGAACTTAACGCCCGTGTTGGCCGCTCTCTTGTAGTATTCTTCAAAACCTTTGCCATAGGCACGAAGGTCAGTGTAAAATACGTAGACATCTCTTTTCGGGTCCGCCCTTTTCATCAGCTGAGAGAGTTTTGCTGCATACATGCAGCAAATTCGTGAACAGTACTCATTACCGACCTGTTCGTCCCTCGAGCCAACGCACTGAATGAAGGCGATGCGTTTGCCGACATCCCTGATGGGACTTCCTTCTGCTTCATGTACTATCATTCTCTCCATATCAAGGGCGGTTATGATATTCTCGCTGGGGCCAAAATTGTAGACCTTTTTCTCACGCGCATCAAAGATGTCATAACCGGTTGCGACGATGATCGTGTCTACGGTGAAGTTCAAACGTTCTGGCTTTTCGTCATAATTTATCGCACCCGGTTCGCACACGTCATAGCATTTACTGCAAGCGAGTGGGAATAATCCCAGACAGGATTTGTCATCGAGTATGTAGGAGTGTGGTACGGCAATAGGATTGGGTATGTAAATGGCTTTTCGTGACGTGAGTCCTTCGTCGTGTTCGTTGGGTACGACTACCGGGCAAACATCTGTGCAGTCATTGCACGCAGTACACTTCTCAAGATCGACGTACCTCGGTCTTTTCAAAACCGTAACATCATAATTGCCAAGATAGCCTTTGACTTCCTGTATCTCGGCATTCGTTATGAGTTCAATATTGGTGTTTGAAGGGACGTCAGCCATTTTCGGTGATAGAATGCACGCTGCGCAGTCTTCGGTCGGAAAGGTCCGCGCGAGTTTCACCATCTTACCACCGATGGACGGTTCCTTTTCAACAAGATAGACCTTGAATCCTGAGTCACCGAGGTCGAGCGCGGCTTGAATCCCGGCGATACCTGCACCGATGACCAGCGCGCGTTTGCCAATGGGCGATGTCTTTTTTGCCAGGGGTTCGTCCAGACGTGCCTTGGCGATCGCCATGTGTACGATGTCCTTCGCTTTTTCAGTAGCCATCTTTGGTTCACTGTAGTGAGGCCACGAACACTGCTCTCGTATATTGGCCATCTCCATGACATAAGGATTCAATCCTGCCTTATCCACCGTTCCCATGAAGGTTTTCCCGTGAAATTGCGGCGAACAGGCAGCCACCACGACCTTATCCAACCCCTGCGTCTTGATGTCCTCGATAACCATGTTACGGCCAACATCTGAGCACACGTGTGCATGTTCTTTGACCATAACTACGTCACCCTGTTTCTCGGCAAAGGACATGACTTCTTTGATATCGACGACTTCTGAAATATTGCCGCCGCAACGACAGACATAAACGCCGATTTTCATCGCTTTCTCCTTTTGGATGTCAGCCTTTCAGGTAGCGCTAAATCCGCAATTTCTCCAGCGAAGTTATCAATTGCAGTCATAAAACTTCTCCTTATAACTTATTAATCAGCCCGTTAGGCCAAAAAACATATTTAGACATGTTTTATGATATCTGACGGGCTATTATTATGTAATTTCAGGTATGAATCGTAAAGGTTTATTATAGTTAAAATTGACTTTTTGTCAACGACAAATGCCCTCGGGCACGTAAGTTGCTGTAAGACCGGTTTTCTTTCAGGTGTCCAGCCATAGTTCTTTCCAGAATATCTAAGCATTAGGTCTGTTTTTATGATGTGGGTTAGGACTCCCCTGTTGTGGTTGTTCTATTGAGTGCAGGTACGGAAACGACTTAAATGGCAAAAGACCTCTATTTTTTATCGGTCATTAATGTTTCTTTATTTTCTTCCTTCAAGATAACATAAATCGCGAATTCGGGGCAAAGCATTTCACACAGGTGACATTCGACACAGGCATCACCATCTACCACGATCGGTGGATGATAGCCCTTCAGGTTGAATTCCTCGGACAGTTCCAGGACATCTCTCGGACAGTATTCGACACAGAACCCACAGCCCTTGCAGCGCTCCTTAAGGATATGGATATCACCATGGGCTACTTTTATCTTATCGCTGTCCAATGGTTTTCTCCAGTGGCTCATTATTTCTCCTTGCACTTATTATATGCAGAAAGAGTAATGTGTCAATATTGACGAATACCCATGATATGTTATAATCATCGTGATGAAGAAGCTCTTTCTGATACCGATAGTACTGGTCACGCTGCCGATAATTCTCTTCATCGCGGCTGGTACGCCGTTCGTCCTTGATTTTGTCAGGCAGAAGATCGAGGCGACCGTTGGAGATAATCTCGGGATACCAATGAGGATCGGGTCGGTGAGCGGTAACCTTTTCTTTGTTCTGCGCGCAAGAGATATTGAAGCGCAGGGATTGGGTCGAGTTGATGAGATAAGGATCGTCTATAATCCATTCGGATTGCTGTCCCGCCACGTAGACATCAGGTCTTTGCGCATAGACGGTATTGAATTGGACGTTGATCGTCTCGCCGACGTCATGTCTAACCTCCCCAGGAAGACAGACTCACTGCCGTCAAAGTCGTCTCCGCTGAGAATACAGATCGAGAAGTTCTCGATCGCCAACGGCGGGTTAAGCGTGAGCCTGGGACAAACGTCATTGAATGTGGTGCTCTCTTCGCGTGGCATGGTGCTGCACGATCGCCTGATAGTAGATAGCCTTCATATAGAGACCAAAAGATCGGTTGCCATTCTGAAAGGGGTGGTGCCGTTGGTCAAAGCCGGTGATCTTGACGTGGCCTTTGATATAGATCTGGCAGCAGAGGATCTGGGTGTGCCGGCATTGACCGGAGACTTGACGAGCACGGGCACGATTAAGGGTAAATTCTCTTCACCCATGATAGCGGCCACGACCCGGGTCGGCGCCAGGATTCTAGAGAACAATGTCATGGGCGTCATCGACGTGGCCTGGCATCTTCCTCATTTCGACAGCCTGGAGGTCAAAGGCGATTTGAGATTGAACACCGCCACCCTGCAAAAGGGGATGAGCGGATATGACACATGGGATGCTAAAGTTTTGTTGGAGCGAACACAAGTCTCTGCCGAAGTGCTGTCCCGCTATGGTAATTTGCAGGCACGTGGAATGCTGAAAGGAGAGGTATCACGACCCCAGTTCGAGGGCGCGGTTTCTGGCCGCTTCGATTATCGGGGGTTCAAGCCTTCATTCGAAGGACAGGTATACTACGGCGATGATATTTTGAAATTCACACATTTCAAACTGGCCAGCAGGAGAGTTACGATGGCTTTGGGGGCGCGCTATAATCACAGGACAAAGAGAATCACCGATACGGAACTCTCGATATACTGCAACGATTTGGGCGTGGCGAGAAGTATCATCGATGCACCAGAAGATATATCCGGAGAATTGTGGTTGGATGTTGATGTTTCAGGAACCATTGAGAATCCTGATGTGGTCGCCCGTTTGAGGCTCTCGGAATTGGTGGCTTTCGGCGAAGTGGTGACCTCGGCAAGATTGCATGCTTCGATGAAAAACAATGTTGCGCGCCTCGACTCAGGGACCATCCAGAGTGCGAGGGGTCTCATAGATCTTCAGGGTCACTATGATTTAAGGAGGGAGGACTTCGCCCTACAGTTAAACAGCGACCGGCTCGCCTTCGATGCTCCTGGAGTATTCGGGACCGATACCCTGCTGCTGGGCGGCACGGTCCGTCTGGATGTGGTGTTTTCGGGAGATATCCGGAATCCCCGTGGCCAGGGAGAGATTGCGCTCATTGAAGTCGTCTATGACACCATGCCGCTCGGCACGTATTCTCTCGAGTTCACGCTCGTTGATACCACGGTACGATTATCGCTGGCGAACGAACAAAAAAGTTTGACCCTCGCTGCCGAGGCACTCCTGAATAGTGAACTTCCATTCAACGCCAGCGCAGAAATCAGGCATTTCGTTGTAGACCGGTTTGTCTCGCCGGCTTTCGGCTACGTAACCGCCGGCATGACCGCGAGGGGATATCTTTCTGACCTTGCGCGGACCGCGATTGCGTTGCGGGTCGATACTGTTGAACTAACATTCGAAAACAATAGGTTGCACAATATTGAACCGGTGGTCGTGGATATGGAAGATGGTATGATCAAACTACATGCCTTCACACTTGGTCTTGCCGGACAGACCATCCACCTCCAAGGAATAATGCCGGTCGATTTTGAGACCGCCGCCATGGATATCTCAGGCAAATCGTCAAATATACTACTATCTGAGATCGCATATCTCTTGCCGGGGAATCCACCGATTTCTGGCGATCTGAAGTTCGACATTCGAGTACAGGGCAAGCCGCGGCAGCTGGATATCGACGGTAATCTTATTCTTGATAATGGGAATTATGCGATCAAGGATGTACTGTTCGATTCCGTATCTGGCCGGTTCCTTTTCAGAAACGGTCTGGTCACTTGTGAAACTTTTTCGGGAAAAATCAACAATGGACGTTTCGAGGTAAATGGTTTTGCAGATGTGTCACACGGTCGCCTCGACACTGCGTTGATTAAGATCGACCTCAAGCGCATCGATTTCGCTAACAAGGATTTCGGTCGTATACTTGTTGATGCAGATATGCGAGCCGATGGCCGGAGAGATTCCTTGCGGATCAACGGTGAAATAACCTTAGTAGAAGGTGTTTACGACGCTCCCATGAAACTTCAGAAAATAGTGGGTCTTCTCACTGCGGCGAACCGTCCAGTGCCGCAGCAGCCCGAAATATCGAGAAGGATCTATTGCGACATCGGTATTACAGTACCAGACAGTATTACAGTTGCTAACAACGTGGCCAATCTTTCGGCAAAGGCTGATCTTCAGTTGAAAGGGTATCTATCGAGGCTAAACGCGTACGGTACGATCACTTCGGTCGGACAGGGTACCATTCAATATCTTGGCAAGAAGTTCAACATTGTCAGCGCGGTAATACAGTTTGATGATCCATATAAGCTGGATCCTGTTATTGACCTTGTTGCGACTTCGACCATCGCGGCGGCCGATGGTGATTATGAAATATACCTTGTGCTGAACGGTACGGTCAGTACCTGGCAGCTCGAGTTGAGTTCAAGTCCCCCACTACCGCAGCAGGATATCGTGAGCCTTTTGCTTATCGGGCAGCGCCGGCCCGGCGGAGTCGGCAGCACGGTCAAGGATATCGATCTGAAAGGCAAGGCAAAGAACTACGCTCTCGATGCAGTGCGTTATGGAATTGAAAAGTCGGGCGAAAGGTTATTGGGCCTGGATAAATTTACAGTAACCGGTGAGCTGGATAATCCTTCATCTGTACGGATCGGAATTGAGAAGAGCATAACGAAAGGCTTCACGTTCCTTTACACGACGGGCATAGAATCATGGGAATTGCATCAGGTTGGCGCGAGTTACGACATTACCGATCATATCTCTGTATTCACGCTGTATGACCAGGAGAACCTCAACACCAGCGTGGATCTGGATTTTCACTTCAAGCTGAAATGATAGGTTTCATCTTTCTCCTTTTGTGCGGCGGTGAATTTCATGTGACGGCGATCGATTTCAGCGGCAATGAATATCACAATGCATCAACGATCAAGAAGATCATGCTGACCAAAACGAAAGGTTTGTTCCGCAAAGGTATTTTCAACGATGATGTATTTAGGGGGGATTTAGATGCAATCGAGAATCTTTATGTCTATGATGGATTCCTTGATATAGTTGTCGGTCACGAATTACATTATGATAGCGCCAATAATGGGATCGCTGTCTCGATAGAAATCAATGAGGGCAGGCAGAGTTTTGTGAAGAGCATAAATTTCGGCGGCAACACCGTGTTTCAAGCAGAGTCTCTGGCGAAACTGCTTGTGATTGAACGCGGTAACATTTTCGATCCACGGAAGGTCGACGTCGACAATTATATCATCAGATACTCTTATGACGATATAGGATATGCCGATGTTGAGGTTGAGTCCGACTTCCAACGCGAGGGCGATAGTATCTCCGTGCGGCATCTTATTAGTGAGGGTGCGGTACAATTCGTTGGGGACATGGAGATTGTGGGTTTGGAACGGACGCGCGAATCAGTCGTGCGCCGGGAACTCAGGATCAGTGACGGCGATTTATTCCGTTATGCAAGAATACTGGAAGGCGAACGCAGACTCTACAGGCTGGGCATATTTTCAACGATCAGAACCCAGATTGAAGCTGCAAAGACCGAAAATCACAAGGATATCCGCTTCATACTGAGTGAAAGGAAACGTATCAGCATGAACTTTCGTGTCGGTTACGGCACGAGAGATAGGATAAGATTAGGAGTTGGCGTTGCGCACAACAATATGTTCGGCAGGGCTTGGCAGGGTAGGATCGACAGCAAGTTAAGCTTCGTTGAACAAAGAGTCAGTGCGCAAGTGACATTTCCGAGATCGATTCTTCTTCCGGGTGATTTTGGCCTCGCGTTTTTCTTCAGGCGATTAGAGGAAATTGGTTATGAAACACAGTCGCTCGGCGGAAATATTTCCACGCGATTTCTGCTCGATGCAAGTGAAATATCTGCGAAGTATGAAGTCGAGCGGATTAGGACCTATTACCTCGCAGAAGACAGCGTGGAGCGCGACCTGCTCCACGGTTTTGTCGTCGGATGGCTGAGAGACAAGCGAGATAATCCATTCTATACCACAAAGGGCAGCTATCTCGGAGCAAACCTTGAGATCAATGGTGTCGTTCTGCCCTCAGACATTGATTATCTGAGACCGACAATGCAGATGCGTTTTTACCGACCCTTTATCGGGTTGATTCTTGCAGCGGCTTTCAAAGCGGGAATGGTGAAACCCGTTGCGCCAACGGTCAATGTCCCTGTTTACAAACGTTTCTATTGCGGCGGGACATCTTCGGTACGGGGCTATCCGGAGCGGGGGATCGGCCCCGTCGATGAGAATGATAATCCTTTGGGGGGTAGATTCCTCGGTGAGATTTCAGCCGAAGTACGCTTTCCTATATACAAGGTCTTGGGGGGTGTTCTGTTCGTGGACGGAGGAAATATCTGGCAGAACCAGGAGGAGATAGATACAGACCTGCGGTGGGGCGTAGGCGTCGGATTGCGACTCAAAAGTTTCCTGGGTAGTATCAGACTCGATTACGGATTCAAACTTGCCCGTGAAGAAGACGAGTCGGTGGGTGTACTACACTTCGCGATTGGCGAAGCATTCTGATGGTCTCATAAATCATCACGCAATTGCTGCAAACCGAGCAACAGATTGTTTTTTTTGTCGAACCATTTCTTGACAATTCGTGAAAAACGAATATGATAAGCTGTTCCAAAAAACGGTTGAATAACAAAATGCCAGACATTATATGCGAGATAGAGATAGTTAGGAGGCTTTATCGGAAGTTTTTCACAGACAGACCGTCAGAATACTCATCCCTTTGACCAATTCATAAAATCAGATCTGTTAGTCAATGCCTGGTGCCCGGGTTGTGGGATCGGCACCACGGTTAATGCCTTTTTCCAGGGTGTACGGAGGGCCGGGATCACTCCGCAGGACATCCTTGTGCTCAGTGGATTGGGGTGTACCGGGAAGATCATATCATCGATCAACCTGGAGGGTATCCAGACGATCGAAGTTTTGTCTGTTGAACGTGCGGCAGTCGAGAAAAAATCCTCGCCCGGGAAACAAATTGTGGTGTTTCTGAATGATGCCGACCTCATTGCACACGGGGTCGATGGATTTATTGAGACGGCGCGCGCTGCTCCCGATATCTTGGTTATTTACATCAACAGCCTGGTATATTCCATCGCCCAGTGTCTGCCTGTTTCACAGGCAGCAGGACATTCCGTTTACGAGAGTCGCGAGTTGCCGTATAATATTCCGTACCTGGCGATGTCATGTGGCGCTCACTATGTTGCGAGGTGGACGTCGCTGCATACGAGGAGGTTGACATTTTCTATCGCCGATGCTCTGAGAATCAAGAAGTTGTCGGTCATTGAGGTAATATCGCCATGTCTGATGTACTACGCAAAGCTTCACCCGGTCAATACGTCCCTTGAGCGTGCAGCACACCTGGCGAGGTCAATATTGAATCACGGTGAACTCGTGGAAAATCTCGATGTAAGACGAAGCGACGAGATCATCATGGGTATTTTCAAGAACCCGAAATAATGGAGAGTAATATCCTGGAGAGAACGCATCCGATCGATGACATACTTTGTACTGACCGCCTGCCATCGGTGTGGTGTCCCGGATGCAGTATAGGAACTGTAGTATATTCGTTTGCCGAGGCGTTGAGGGAAGCGCAGATCGATCATGAAAGCATCACACTGATCACCGGTGCGGGGTGCACGGCTTGCGTGGGTGACTATGTGAATCTTAGATCGCAGCGAAGCAAAGACCGGTATTTATTGGATAGTGCGGCGGATACTAAACTCGTCGACCCGGCTTCAAGAGTTGTTGTGTTCATGAATAATGTCGATCTCCTGATGTCCGGTGCCCGCGACCTTGCCCGTGTGACCAGGCGTTGTGTACCCATGCTCGTGATCTATATCAATAACATTTTGTATATGCTGACCAAAGATGGGGCGGTAATCAATTGTCCTTATACGCGGCCCTCCTGGGACGGGAAATTCGAATTGCCTTTCAATGTACCCGGGCTGGCTATCGAATATGGGGCACGCTATGTAGCACGCTGGACTCAGTTGCATGCGGGCTGGCTGAAGTATTCGATCTTTGAGGCATTCTCGAGGACTGGTCTGTCATTAGTTGAAATCGTGGTCCCGTGTCTTGTCTATAAAACTGATACTGGTCTTATTGGTGAAGTATCTGAGCGAGTGAGAATTTACGATACGCGTACGGATTTGCACACGGTTGACAAAATGCATGAACTCGATGTCAGAAATCCGAAGCACATCGTCATCGGCAAGTTATTTGATGGAAACGATACATGAGTAATGCGGCAAAGGCAGAGGTTTTTGTCATCAGCGAACGCTGCAAGGGCTGCGGTATTTGCATCGAGGTCTGCCAGGCTCAAGTTCTGGAAAAATCGACCGCAGCAAATAATGATGGCTACTACCTTCCCCAGATAAAAGATCCGGACGCATGCCTCGGATGCGGAATGTGTGAAATGCTCTGTCCGGACTTCGCAATATGGGTGAGGGTCGTTGAAACAGAGGAGACTTCTTCGTGAGCCACAGGGTAATGCGCAAAGAGAAATTGGGTGGTGATACTTACCGGTATGAGATTGAATCTTCACTTGCCGCCTCGCGATTCAGACCTGGTCAATTCGTCATAATACGGATCACGGAAAAGGGTGAGAGGATACCTTTAACCATAGCAGGCGTGGATCCGCAGAAAGGAACGGTAACACTGATCGTTCAGGCGCTGGGGAAGAGCACTAAAGATCTGGCCGAGACCAATGAAGGTGATGCAATAGAGGACTGTGTAGGACCTCTGGGAAATCCGAGCGAGATAGCGAAATACGGCCGGGTGGTTTGTATCGGCGGGGGCACAGGTATTGCCTGTATTTTTCCGATCATAGAAGCTCTTGCCGATGCCGGTAATGAGGTGATATCAATCATCGGGGCGCGTACGGGTTCGCTTTTGTTTCTGGAAGATGAAATCGGCTCATTGAGTAAGGAGATCTATGTTACCACAGATGATGGTTCAAGAGGACAGCGTGGCTTCGTAACCGATGCACTTTGCACTGTGCTAAAGAGATATGACAGTGGTGGCATTCAGCGGGTCATGGCGATCGGCCCGCCGCTCATGATGAAGGCGGTGGCTGATGCTACAAGACCGTATGCTGTTAAGACAGTCGTCAGTCTGAACACGATCATGGTTGATGGCACCGGGATGTGTGGTGCGTGCAGGGTCTATGTGGACGGTGAGATGAAATTCGCATGCATCGATGGCCCGGAATTCGACGCGCATAAGGTCAATTTCGAAGATTTGATAAGCAGATTGACGATGTTCGAAAAGAAAGAAAAGATCGCCTGCACGCAATGCCGGCAGGAAAGGAAGGATTGATGCTGGAGATCGGCGGCAAAAGGGTTCAAATGGCTGAACAGCCGGCGGACGAGCGGAGAAAGAATTTTCGCTCGGTACCATTGGGCTACACGGTCGAAGAAGCGATGGTCGAGGCACAACGATGCATTCAGTGCGAATACGCACCATGCGAGCGCCACTGTCCGGTGCGCATGAAACTGAAGGCGATCATCCGCAAAATTGCCACCGGGAAATTCCGTGATGCCTTTCTCATTGCCAAACAGGACAATCCGATTCCGGCCATCGCCGGATTGGTCTGTCCGCAAGAAGATCAATGTGAGGGCGTGTGTCCGCTGGCCTGCCATGGCCAGGGGATTAACATTGGGAAGCTTGAGGCGTTCATCGCACAGTGGGCAATGGACAACAATGTCAAGGAGGAATTCCATATCGCTGATAAGCCAGCCCGTGTCGCGGTAATAGGTTCAGGGCCAGCCGGGATAAGTTGCGCCGTTGACCTGCGACGCTATGGCTACGGGGTCACAGTTTTTGAAGCGCTGCACATGGCCGGGGGCGTTCTCCAGTACGGCATTCCTGCTTTCAGGCTACCCAAGGATATCGTTGACTACGAGATATCTTATCTTGAAGAGATCGGTGCCGAGGTCAGGCTCAATCATATAGTCGGGCAGAATATCACTTTCGAGGAGCTGAGGCGCGAATATGATGCTATCTTCATCGGGACTGGTGCGGGTGCGCCGCAATTTCTGGGCATCGAAGGGGAGCGTTTGAAGGGAGTCTACTCGGCAAACGAATTTCTGATCCGTGCCAATCTAATGAAAGCCTATCTCTTCCCTGAATATGATACGCCCATTATTTGCGGGGATCGCGTGGGCGTGATAGGTGCGGGCAACGTGGCAATGGATGTTGCGCGCTGCGCGGTGAGGCTCGGCGCTGGTGAGGTATTCATTTTGTATCGGCGAACCCGCAAGGAATCACCCGCAAGGGAGGAGGAGGTTCAGCACGGGCTCGAGGAAGGAATCATCTTCGTTGAACTGGTCAGCCCGGTAAGAGTGCTTGGTGGTGATGATGGCTGGGTCAAAGCGATCGAGCTACAAAGAATGCGTCTTGGTGAACCTGATAAGAGTGGGCGGCCTCGTCCAGTCAAAATAGAAGGAAGCGAATTCACCATGGACCTGGATACAGTCGTCGAGTCACTCGGAACACAGCCAAATCGGCTATTTCTCGATAAATTGCCTCAACTGGACAAAACAGAGTGGGGTACGATAAAGGTTGATGATACGCTTAGGACCAACCTTGATGGTATCTATGCAGGTGGTGATGCCATCCGTGGTAACGCGACGGTCATCCTTGCGCTTGGTGATGGAAGGAAGGCCGCGCGGTCGATTCACGAATTCATTGCGGCCAAGAACAAATAATCACACTCCAATTTCCAGAAAATGATTCATGAATTCACGTACGAATATCGTGACCGGGATGGCTAATAATACTCCCCAGATCCCAAAAGTGGCTCCCCCAATGATAAGGGCGATCATAACGACCAGCGGGTGCAGACGGGAAGCCCGACCGATGATCACCGGTCCGAGATAGAAGTTTTCCAGGACCTGCTCACCAACGTACACCGATACTATCTTTATCAGACTCAGGAGGGGATTGGCACTCGTCAGTCCTATCAACAGAGCGGGGATGAAACTCAAGATGTAGCCAATGTTGGGGATCAAGTTACAGATGCCTGCAACCAAGCCCAGGAGCAGATAGTATCTGATACCCAATAACCACAGCGCAGCGCCGACAATGAATCCGACGACCGTCATAAGAACTATTTGACCGCGGAAGAATCGCGCCAGAGAATAGTTGAGGGTTTGGATAAAACCATCGATCTGTTTGCGCTCAGGAGGAAGGAAAAGATTGCGAAACCAGGCCATGATCCTCTTCCGATCAGCAAGGAGTAAGTATGCGGAAAGTGGGATGATAACGAGATTGTATATGACGAGGATGATACTGCCGATACCTCTGCCTATCTGACTCATGGTGTTGAAAATACCACTGAGAATGCTATTCAGCTGGTTCGTTATGGTGTTAGTGAGGATGCTGGGATCGATATCCATACCGAGCTCGGTTAATTTCTCGATCCCGGTACGGAAATACTGCTGGCCCTGCTGTATCACTGCAGGTATTATCTTGATCAAGCCCTGCATTTCATGGACCAATCCCGAGACTATGAAAAAAATGACAAGAGGCAAGACCGCAATGACGGGAATCAGGCAAACCAGTATGGCAAGGATCTTCGGGATTTTTCTTTTTTCCAGCAGGTCCACTATCGGCGCCAGGATGTATGCAAGCCCGATCCCAATAATGAAGGGAACCAAGATTGTGAAATAGCTGAATAATAGGGATAGGAGCAATAAGAGTATGCTCATGATAAATATCGGTCTCACGCTGCTCTTCTTCCTCTGTGACCACAGCATTGCCATCACGACCAGGAGCAGCCAGATCGGGGAAAAAGTGTTTGAAAGTATCACGAACGTGGCGATGAATATGAAGGCGAGGTAAAGGACTACGTTATGCATTGCATGATTATACGTGACAGCGCCGCGAAATCAAGGCTTGACTTCTGGTTTTGTTTATGTAGAATAGCAAAAAGGAGACGGTATGCATCATCTGAAATACATATCCATTCCACTTTTTTTATTCATTGTCGGATGTTCTTTCGAAGACAAAACTCTTGTTACTATTGGCGAAAGTAAATATTCGGTTGCAGATTTCAATGAAAGATACCAGTTTACTGCGGCCGACGATTCTGTCAGGAGGATGAACCTGATTGATGAATATATAAACCAGATGTTGGTCGTCGAAGAGGCCAAAGAGCAGGGCTATGAGGATGACCCCGTTGTGCAGGCAGCTTTTGAGACGAACCAACGCGATGTGATCTGGCGGTCTTACTACAGTGATGTCATTCTCGGCAAACTCAAGGTTAGCGATAGCGAGGTTCGAGATACATACAACAAGATCGTCGAACAGTATCACCTGGCACAGATAGTGGTGGCTGAGGAATCCCTGGCGAATTACGTTAGCAATGAGCTCAAGAAGGGTGCGTCATTCGAGGACATGCTTGTGTTTTCACTCGATACAATGTCAGCTGATGGAGACATCGGTACTTTCTCAATCATGTCAATACCGCCTGAAATCATGACCCCGTTGAAGAAAGCAAAAGAAGGGGGAGTGACGGAGCCCATACAGTTCGGCGAGTACTACATGATCTTCAAGGTGGTTGACCATATGATTGCCGAGAGCCCCAAGTACGACGAAGTGAAGGAAAATATCAGAAATAACCTGCGGCAGGAAAAAGCACGGGCCGAAGGTGAGAAATATTTCACTAAATTAATGGAGCGGGCAAGAGTCGAGTATAACCAGGAAGGATTGGATATCCTTTTGAAGCCAGAATCACTAATTACTGAGAATGATCTCAATACGTGGGTGGTGAAAAAGTACGACACAGCCTTCGTGTATGTCCGTTCGGTCATAGATGCGGTGCGATATCTGCATGCCGGTTCGCGTGTCGATCCGAAGTATTTGATTGACCAGGAGCTGATACCTGACCTGATATATGAGGAGGCAATAAGTAAATATCATCACAAACAAAAGGCGACAAAAAGGAAGCTTGACAACACTCACTCTATGTTGGTCTATCAGAAATTCTATTCGGATAATGTGACCGGTAAAGTAACGGTTGATTCGGCAGACGTCCGGGAGTACTTCAGAGAACACCGCGATGAGTTCAAGGATATGGACACAAAGAGGGCTCACTCAATAATAACCGTGAGGCTGAGAGATGGAATTGTACAGAACTTGCGGAACGATCTCTTCAGCGGGTTGAATGAAAAATACAAGCCCGAGGTCAACGAGGCGGTGCTGGCCCGGTTGTTGAAGGAGGAAAAGTGAAGTATTTTGTTTGCCTGTTGGCGCTGATGTTTCTTTTCAGTTGTGCGCCCAAGGAAAAAAATGTCATAGTGACCGTAAATGGTTCGAAGCTCACAATGGAAGAGTTTGAGCAATACGTGCCAGATGTGGATTACCAGCAGATCGGCGAGGACCGGATCCGAGCGTTTCTCGATGACTGGGTTCAACAGGAAATTCTGTATCTCCAGGCTAAGAAACTTGGTGTCGATAAGGAAGACTCGGTCAGATTCGTTCTCGATCAGTACACGAAAAATTTCCTGGCCATGGAATTGGTACGCCGCGAGTTTGGCGCGACGACCGTTACTGAAAAAGAAATAAGGGACTACTTTGAACAGCACAAGGATGAATTCCTGTATGCCGTCAAATTGGGTCAAATAGTTCTACCGACAAGGGAACTCGCATTGCGGACTTCTGAGGAGATAAAAGCAGGTGCTGATTTCTTCAAACTTGCACGCGAGCGATCCCTGACCCGCTACCAGGATCCTGAAAACCCTCGGATTATCACGGAATTCCTGCCGCGCGGGGTGATTGCCGATTTTGCGATCGAGGAAATGATATTCGGAATGAAAACGGGTGAAATATCAGAGGCAATACCCTACGTGCAGGGGACGTATTTGATTGTGGAATTGATCGATAAGAGAAAGATCAAAGCACAGGCCGAATTGACCGATGAGGTGAAGGGGCAGATATATAATTACCTGTTAGCCAGCAAATATCAGGGGTTCCTCACTGAATATGTAGATAGTCTCAGGGAGACCTACAAGATCACCACTGACCTTACACCGCTGAAAAAATGATGAAACGAAACCCTGGTAGAATCCGCGCTGGATAGCCGAAAATGTTCCTGATATTATTCTTAAGCGCAGCTCTCGCTGATCAGATCGCTGCTTTCGTGGCCGATGACGTAATCTTGTGGAGCGAGGTTCAGGAGAATGTTAGCATATTGAATAATGACCCGGTCGCGCGGAGAATGTTCACCACGGAAGAGGAGATCGACGAGTACGTTGTGGATCAGCTCATCGCCAACAAACTGTTGTTGATCGAGGCTGAGCGCGAGTCTGTTTTTGTTGAAGATGACGCCGTTGCACCTCTGGTGACCCAGAACATCGAGAAACTAAAGAGCAACTTCCCCTCGGAGGCGAATTTCTTCGCATACCTGGAAGAGCAGGGAATTAACATCGAGGAATTGAAGGAATACTACCACGATAATATAAAATCTCAGATGATAATGGAAAGATTGATCGCAAAAAAATTCGCCTCGAAAATAATGATCTCACCGATCGCGGTCAAGAAATTCTACGAAGAGAACAAAGACTCTATTGCCACTGTTCCCGGAAGGGTCAAGCTTTCGCATATCCTCCTGCCGGTCCTGCCGAGTCAGGGAGAGATGGTGAGGGGTTTTGAGCGGGCGACCGATGTCTACAAACTGCTCCTTGCCGGCGGGGATTTTGCCGTTCTTGCCGGGGAGTTCTCTGAAGATGAGAGTTCGAGGAGAAAAGGTGGAATGCTTGGCAGGATAAGGAGGGGCGAGACAATTGAGGATTTCGAGGCAATTGTTTTTGACCTGAAGCCCGGTACTGTTTCACAGCCGTTCGCCACAAGGTTGGGGTATCATATTGTCGAGGTCATGAACAAAAGCGCTGACTGGGTTTTGCTCAGACAGATACTCATCAAGGTTGGTGTCGACCGGCAGGATACGCTGCGGACGAAGGAGGTTGCCAACCGGCTAAAGGGCTTGATCGAACAAGGGGCTGATTTTGACAGCCTGGCCAAGGAATATTCGAGAGATCCCAACATTGATCTTGGTGAATTTTTCATAGAGCGTTTAACACCGCCGTTCGATACAGTAGTTGCCGATATGGCACAGGGAGAAATCAGCGAGCCTATCCTGACGCCGTACGGATATCACCTTCTGTACGTCAAAGAAAAAGTCGCAGAACGCACCATGAGTTTTGATGAGATGCGGGATCAGATAATGCAGTACCTTTATCAACAGGAAGTGCAGGAAAAATACGACGAGCTGATCGCAGACCTCAGGGCGAGGATTTACGTTAAGAAGTTCTACCCAAGCCCCGGGTAAACGTCGTTAGTGTAAATAATCACATCACATAATCAGATACACGCACTTTTATAGAATCTTCAATTTCAGCGGTATGTTCAACAAATATCCATTTCGGTGTTTTGATTTAGCGAGGGGAATGAGTAAAAAAATCATTTTTTGTTGTCCTGTGGATGGATAAACAAGTTGACAGCCATGTACCCATGGGTAGAATTGTGACGTGAAGAAACTTGCAGAATACATAAGAAGGGACGCCCACATTCAGAATATCGCCGGTCTGAGAGGTGAGCGGGACCTCTACATCGTCGGCGGAACGATCCGGGATATTCTATTGGACGTGCAGCCGAAGGATTACGACTTCTCGGTCGAAGGTTCGGGTATAGAATTTGCCCGGCATGTCGCACGGAGAATAGATGGTGCACTTGTGGTCCTTGATGAAAAAGCAGATGAGGCCCGTGTGGTGATAGATAATATTATCTATGATTTCATCGGTTTAGACCAGGGCGGTGTTGTTCCCGATCTTTTGAGGCGTGACTTCACGATAAACGCAATGGCCGTGAATGTAGAGACGCTTGATCTTATTGATCCGTGTCACGGGTCGCGTGATTTGAAGAAGAGAGTTATCCGACCCGCCTCTGCTGATGCACTGATCGCTGATCCCCTGCGGATATTGAGAGGATTCAGATTCGCCCTCCAACTTAATTTCAACTTGCACAGGGATTTCAACAAGTTCGCCAAGAATATCTCTCTACAAGAAGTCGCTGCCGAGCGTGTTGGCGAAGAGCTATTGCGCATAATGTCGGCGCCAAACTCCTTTGAAATAATATTGAAGATCAACCAGCTGGGAATATTCAAACAAGTATTTCAGGAAGCGCAGAAACTGATCGAAGATTTTGACCTCTGGAATCATTCGCTCAATACCTACGGAGCGGCAGAGAATCTGATCGAGCACGGGTTCTTTACGAAGCTCGAACCCGAATACACCAGTTACTTTGCGGAGACCAACCGGGTTGCACTCTGTAAACTCGCGGGGCTATTTCATGATGTTGCCAAGCCGGATACGTTCCTTATAAAGGAAGGTGAGATCCATTTCTACGGCCATGATTCAATAGGTGCAAAGATGATCGAAAAGATTGCGCACCGCCGCCTAAGGTTTTCCCGGCACGATACCGACGTTCTGAAGAAATTGGTCAAAGAACACATGAGGCTGCATCTTCTGGCGACCAACCCGGACCTCACCGATCGTGCTATTCGCCGCTTCTTCCGTCACCTTGGTGTTGATTGGTTCGGGGCGATGATCATTGCCTGGGCCGATGGTTATGCAACCGGCGGCAGGACAGGTCATCTGGAGAGGGCATTTCTAAGGATGGTTGAATTATATCGTGCCGACAGCGCAAAACCAAAGGTCGAAAGACTCGTCAACGGCTACGACCTCATCGCCCTGGGTATGAAACCTGGTCCCAGTTTCAAGTTGATATTACAAGAACTGCTCGACATGCAGTTGGAGGGTAGCATTGAAGAGAAGGCTGAAGCCCTCGAACAGGCAAAAAAGATCGCAAAGAAGATCGATGCAATGTAGAAAGAACGCTTCTCAGGTTGAAACATTTGACAGCAGGTTACGAATGAGTATAATATCCTTGTATGAAGTCAACGACGATAATCGGGGTACGGCACAAGGGCAGTGTTGTCATTGGATGTGACGGGCAGGTGACAACGGGCGAGACCGTCGTGAAACGGACGGCGCGCAAAATACGGAAGATCTACAACGATCGGATTCTAACGGGATTTGCCGGGTCAACGGCTGATGCCCTGACGCTGTTTGAACGATTCGAGTCGAAATTGGAGGAATTCAGGGGAAATCTGCCGCGAAGTGTTGTCGAGCTCGCCAAGGATTGGCGGCAGGATAAAGTACTGCGCAGGTTGGAAGCCTTGCTCGCGATTCTCGACACAGAGCATGCTTATGTCGTATCTGGCTCCGGAGATGTGATCGAACCCGATGATGGGATCGTGGCGATAGGTTCTGGAGGGCCCTACGCGCTCGCTGCCTGCCGTGGCTTGATCAATCATTCGAACCTGTCAACGCGAGAAATAGTCGAGCAGTCCATAAAGATAGCAGCGAGCATTTGTATATACACAAATACTGAAATATACACTGAAGAGCTATAAGTTACTTTCTCCTTCAATGATTTGAGCCGGCCTTGGAATGACGTGCCTGCGCGTGGATTATGTGTGGTCGATGTTTTGCCTTGAGATGACAATTTTCAGCTTGCGCAGCGCGTTCTCTTTGATCTGACGTACGCGTTCACGCGTGATATTCATGATCCTGCTTATCTCCTCGAGTGTGTGCGGTTCATATTCACCCAAACCGAAATTTCTTTCCAGTACCTCCCGCTCCCGCGGCCCGATTTTGCTCAACGCCTGCTGTAATTTCTCCTTTTCTGCTTTCTTCTGGAATATCACATCTGGGGGCGGTGAAATGAGATTGTCTGATCCTTGGATATCGAGACGAACGGATTCGATGTAAGGATTTTCTGAATCCTCAAACGCTTCGTCGAGAGAATAGGCTGGGATGAGTTCGGACAGGGCGAGGGCGACTGCGCTGGAGTCGACCTTGAGTACGCGGGCCAGTTCTTCGGGCGTTGGTTCCCTTCCATGCTTTTGAATGAATTTCTTTGTTTCGGTCTGTGTTCGGCGGGCAAGAAAGCTCTTACGGACAATGCCTCTTTGTGCACTGATCGCCTCGTAAATAGACCGTTTTATCCACCATACAGAATAGGTGTTGAAACGATAGCCTTTTCGTTCGTCAAATTTATCGGCTGCATGGATGAGTCCTTCGTTTCCGGCGTTGATCAATTCGGAAAGACCCAACCGTTCGTCTTGAAATCTCTTGGCAATGAATACGACAATTCTGAGATTTGCACAAATGAGCTTTTTCTTGGCTTCGGTGTCGTTGTGTTCTCTCGCCCGCTTTGCCAGAGCGAATTCTTCCTCTTTAGTTAGTATTTTGTACTGGCTTATTTCCTCAAAATACTGTTTTAATCCGCGGTCGCTTACAACCCTGAACATGAGATTATCCGGTTGCTGGGTCGCCTGGTGCACTCATATGATTTCCGATGCTGCTATGGAGTCATTGCAATATAGAGCTTGCGTTCTCCACGCTGGACGTGGAAAATAACAGGTTTCCCTTGCTTCAGTCCCTTGACCGCAGCACGATATTTGGCAATGTTCGAGATCTCATTTCCCCCGATACCAAGGATCAGATCACCAACCTGGAAACCTGCTTGGTCAGCCGGAGTCCCGGATTTGATGCTGATAACGACAACACCACCCGTCGATTTGGGTTCAAAACGTTCGGCACGCGGATCTGAGATATCGATGACCTGCAGTCCCAATTCATATTCTTCATCCGGTACCTCGGCCGCAGCGGCGACAGTTTCCGGCATCTCGTCGATCTTGACCGTCAGTTCCTTTGATTTCCCGGCTCTGAATATTTTGACCTTGACTGACTTGCCGATGGCCGTTGATGCGACCATGATTTTGAATGAGGCCAGGTCATTGACGTTCTTACCATCGAATTCCGTTACCACATCGCCTGCCTTAACGCCAGCGCGGCTTGCAGGTGTGTTATCAACAACTTCGCTGATCAGGACTCCCTCGAGCGTTGGCAGGTCCATTGCGTCCTTTAGGTCTTCGGTTATTTCCTGCAGGTAGACTCCCAGATATCCTCGCGTTACCTTACCTTTGGTCCTCAGTTCTTCGATCACTGACCTTGCGAGGTGTGCGGGTATTGCGAACCCGATGCCAACATTACCGCCACTCGGTGAAGTGATCGCGGTGCTAATACCGATGACCTTACCTTGAATATTTACCAGCGGCCCGCCGGAGTTCCCGGGATTTATGGCAGCATCGGTTTGCAGGAAACTCTGGAAATCCGGTCCTTCAGGCAGAACTATGCCAGCCCGTCCTTTGGCTGAGATAACACCGACGGTGACCGTTCCTTCGAGATGGAATGGATTTCCGAAGGCGATCGCCCAGTCTCCGACTTTTACTTTTTCTGAATCACCGAACTCAAGATATGGTAGTTTGTCGCCATTATCGATCTTGAGCAGGGCAATGTCGGTTCGGGAGTCAGTGCCTACGATTTTCACCTCATCGCCCCGGAACTCTTGTTTGTTCGTGAGCTTGACGACGATGTCGGAAGCACCCCTGATGACATGGTAATTCGTAACGAGATATCCGTCCTCGGAAATGAAAAAACCGGAACCGAGTGTCTGTGTCTTCTGTTCTGACCTGGGGGTGCCTCTGAAAAAGTCCTTGAAGAGGTCATCCAATGGACCTTCGAACCGCCATTCGAACCCAGGAAAAGTGCTTGTGACTGTTCGTTCTGCGGAGATATTGGCTACAGCAGGGGAGACCTCTTCAGCCACAATGGCAAAAGGGCTTTCTCCTCCTCTACTCACCAGTGCCATCGCCGGGTTTTGCTCAGGACTTGCTTCACCGCGGTTGGCGAAACTTGGTATGCTTGCGGTTATTATCATTCCGAAGAGAAATGCAAAAATAGCCGCAGCGCCGGCTATGATCCCGGCGTTACGAAGTGATATATTTGTGTGCATTCTGCCTCCTTACATCTAAATGGATTGTTTCCGCGCCAAGTACGTTTACCGGCTGCCGCATAAGGATGGTTACTTCTTTTTCGGCAGGCCTTTACCTATTTTCTCATACTCTGAATTTTTCTTCTCCAGATTCCGAGCGATCGTCCTGATCTTGCGCACGGCGCTCTTCACTTTTTTTGTTTTCTGCCAGTCGCCCGTCTTTTTTACGTAGACCGCATCATAGATCTCACCGCCCAGTTCAGTGAAGGCATCTCTGAGTTTGCGGTTCAGTTCAAATATCTCAAGCTTCAGGGTTCCTTTTTGAGTCAAATCACCCGCTTCCTTTCCGACCACCTTGGAGGCGTCGTCCAGCCATTTCACGAGATCATCCCATATGTTTGCCATTATTCCTCCTTAGTTGTTAGACAAAACGAGGGTTGTTTGGGTTTACCACGCAAATCTCCTTTCTGAAGAGTATGTGACTCTACAGAGAGTGTACGCCCAGATCAGGTTTCGCGGATTTCCTTTTCTTTGTCTCTCTGAACTTCATCGACTTTCTGGATATATTGATCGGTGGCATGTTGCACATCTTCTTGAGCTTTGAATGAAGCGTCTTCCGAGATTTTCTTGTCCTTCTCGAGCTTTTTGATCTCATTGTTTGATTCGCGCCGGATGTTTCGGATCGCTACTTTTGTCTCTTCGGCCATTCTCAAAGTGAGTTTGATGAGTTCCTCGCGTCGCTCGGTGGTCAAAGGAGGCACGGCAAGCCGTATTACATTGCCATCGTTGTTCGGCGTCAGGCCGACCGAAGACTTGAATATCGCTTTCTCAATACTTGCCAGGGCAGATTTATCCCATGGTTGGATTATGATCAGCCGCGGCTCGGGTATGCTTATCGTTGCCACTTGGTTGAGCGGCAACTGGCTTTCGTAGTATTCTACCTTGATACCCTCTAATAAAGCAGGCGACGCACGCCCGGTTCTTAACTTGGCGAGTTCCTGGGCAAATAGAGAAAGTGATTTCTTCATTTTTTCATCAGTGCTCTTCTTGATTTCCTCAACCATTTCATCCTCCACTAATGATTGTTCCGATCTTTCTGCCGGATAATACACCCCGCAGGTCGTGTTCAAAGAAATTGTAGACGTAGATCGGAATGCCGGCATCCCGGCATGTGTTAAATGCAGCGAGATCCATGACCCTTAAATGTTTCTTGATCACTTGTTCATAGCTTATTCCTTTATAGAAAGTAGCGTTCTTGTTTAGGACGGGATCGGCTGAATATACGCCGGCTACTTTCGTGCCTTTGATCAGCACATCGGCGTGGAATTCAGCTGCTCTGAGTGCGGCCGCTGTGTCAGTGGTGAAAAGCGGATTGCCAGTCCCACCAACGAATATCACAATGCCACCCGAATCAAAGAATTCCAGATCCGTGAATTTGTTGAACTTTTCCGCAATGCCTTCCACTGCAAGACCACTACTCAGTTTTACTCTTTGTCCCTTCCTTTCGAGCAACGAGTGAAGCACGATACCGTTGATCACAGTGCCGACCATTCCGCAGAGGTCTGCATCGATCTTGTCGAGCCAGTCGGCATCGCGTCCCCGTATGATGTTACCCCCACCGACGACGACACCAATTTTTGTGCCCATGTTCTTGGCCTGGAGGATTTGTTCTACGACATAATTTATAGCTGTCTCGTTGAAAGTTTTATCATCATTGCCAAAAAATTCTCCAGATAACTTGAGGATGATTCTGTGGTATTTGGTACGGTGGGGCTTTTTTTTCATTCACCGAGGCGAAAACGTACGAAACGCCTCACGACGATGTTTTCACCGAATTTTGCTATCTGTTCTTTCAAATAATCGTCGACCGTTTTTTCGGGTATCTTTACAAATGGTTGTTCAAGCAGGCATACATCTGAGTAGAATTTCTCGAGTTTACCGGCCACTATCTTTTCGACAATTTCCGGTTTTTTCTTCATGTCCTGCACCATGCTTCGGTAAATTTCTTTCTCCCGTTCGATCACCTCGGGGGATAGCTCTTCGCGCGTTACCACCATCGGTTCGCTTGCCGCAATCTGCAGGGCGATATCGCGGACAAACCTGCGGAACTCGGTGTTCCGCGCGACAAAATCTGTTTCACAGTTGACTTCCACTAAAACGCCCAGACGGTCACCGGGGTGTATGTATGCATCTACGATGCCCTCTTTGGTTATTCGGCCTACTTTCTTGGCGGCGAGGGCCAGTCCTTTCTTTCTTAGTGTCTCGACCGCTTTGTCGAGATCACCACCCGCTTCGTCGAGAGCTTTCTGGCAATCGACGATGCCGGCCCCGGTTCTTTCTCTAAGCTCTCTCAGTTTCTCCCGATCCATATGCTTCCTTCTCTTCTGCCTCGAATCCTTTTCTTCCTTCAATGACCGCGTTGGCAATGATCTGGGTGACGAGTGAGATCGATCTGATAGAATCGTCGTTAGCTGGTATTGGATAGCTTATCTCGGTTGGGTCGACATTCGTGTCGACGATCGCCGCAACCGGGATATTGACCCTGAGTGCTTCACGAAGTGCGGTTTCATCTTTCTTTATGTCCACGATGAAGACCATCCCCGGCAGGCGGTCCATTTCTTTTATGCCTTCGAAGTTTTTGTGCAGTTTCTGATATTCCCTTTCGGCTCGGGATAATTCTTTTTTCGATACCATTGTCCAGCGACCATCTTCTTTCATCCGTTCGAATTCACGGAGTCTTGAGATACGTTGACTCAGGACCTCGAAATTCGTAAGCAGTCCTCCTAACCATCTTTCGGTAACATAGAATATCTGTGCCTTAATTGCCTCTTCTTTGATTATGTCTTTGGCCTGCTTCTTGGTGCCGACGAAGAGAATGCCCTTGCCCTCTTCAGCAACGCGAACGGTTGCCTCATATGCGTGCTTCAAGCCTTCCTGCGTATGCCGTAGGTCGATAATGTGTATGCCATTTCTCTTGCCGAAAATGTATTTCCCCATCTTTGGATTCCAACGCTTGGTGCGGTGTCCGAAGTGACATCCTGAGCTAACGAGTCGCTCGAAAGTTATCTGTTCCAAAGTGCCTCCTTATCGCTTCGAGAACTGGAATCTCTTGCGGCGTTTGGCCAAGCCATACTTGCACCGTTCTTTCTTTCTCGGATCTCTCTTCAGCAGTCCAGCACTTTTCAGAGTGGGTCTCAGTTCCGGATTGAATTTGACGAGCGCTCGGGCGATACCGTGACACATGGCTCCTGCCTGACCTGCTATTCCACCACCCGATATTCTTGCTTTGATATCAACTGAACCTTTTACGCCGGCAGTGGTCAGCGGAAGATTGACCAGGTCGACGAGGTCCTGGCGGCCAAAATACTGCAGGGGATCGCGGTTATTGACCCTGACGACCCCGCTGCCCGAAGACAGTATGATCTTTGCCGTAGCTGTTTTCCTCGATCCGGTTAGTATTTCCGGCATATATATCTCCTCCTTACAGTTCGATTAATCTAGGCGACTGTGCAGTATGGGGATGTTTAGAATCCGTATATATCTTAAGTCGCCTCAACCGCCGCGCTCTCAATTTATTCTTGGGCAACATGCCGCTGATTGCGTGGTAGAAAACACGTTCTGGATGCTTTTTCAGCATTAATTCTAAATGTATCTTCTTCAAACCGCCCGGGTGGAAAGAGTGAGAATAATATATCTTGTCCTTCATTTTGTTCCCGGTGACTCGGAATTTGTCGGCATTTATGACTACAACAAAATCCCCGCAGTCCACGTGCGGAGAGTATTGTGGTTTGTTCTTACCGATAAGAACACGGGCAATTTTCGAAGCCAACCGCCCCAAGATCTTACCCGTGGCGTCGACTATGTACCAATTGCGCTTGATCTCAGATTTCTTTAGGACTTTTGTCTTCATTAGCCACTATTATATATAATTTCTCGGCAATGTCAATACCAAGACGATCCTATGGCAGATAGGATCAAGTTCTACCCCGGAGTGGATCCAGCTAAATAACGGCAAAGCGCATCAGCGAATCAGAATAATAATGTTGCTTGTTGCATGTTGTAGCGGCCAGTATTGTACATGGGTTTGGTTATAGGTCCGTCCAAAATCAAACCACAACCAAACTGGCAGCTAAACCCTACAACATACAGCAATGAGTATTATCATGGTAGCGCATTCGTTTAGGATTTAGGGTTCAGTGTTTAGGATTTTGGTTTTGTTTAGCTTAGTGTGCTTCGTCCCAGTCTGGACCGATGCCGATCGAGGTGACGATCGGGACATTTGTTTCAATAGCACTCTCCATGCAATGTTTGATGATCTCTTTGGCTTCGTCGATCCTGTCATTTTCTATCTCGAATAACAACTCATCATGGATCGACAAGAGAAGACCACGATTGAATTTGCCTCCGGTCAGTCTGTTTTCAACATCGATCATCGCGATCTTCACAAGGTCTGCGGCACTGCCCTGGATCGGCGTGTTAATGGCGGCCCGTTTTGAAAATTCGCGCAGGTTATAGTTCCGCGAGTGCAGGTCGGCCAGTGGCCTTCGGCGTTTGAAAATGGTTTCTGCGTATCCTTTTTCCTCTGCCGACCGCACTGCTTGTTCGCGCCAGGCCGCTACACCGGGGTACAAATCATAATAGGATTGGATGAATTGTGCTGCCTCTTCGTGGGCAATATCAAATCGCTGGGCGAGGCCGTAATCACTCATGCCGTAGATAAGCCCGTAATTAACCACTTTGGCCATTCTGCGTTGTTTGTCGTCGACCTTTTCTTCGGGAATACCGAAGACTACGCTTGCCGTGTGCCGGTGTATATCATCGCCCTTCATGAATGCCTGGATGAGGTTTTTGTCATCTGCGATATGGGCAAGCAATCTCAGTTCGATCTGAGAGTAATCGGCCGAAATTAGCGTGTAGCCTTCGCTTGCGACAAAGCCCTTTCTTATTTTCCTGCCAAGGTCGCTCCGTATGGGTATGTTTTGAATGTTCGGATTCGAAGAAGACAGACGGCCGGTCGCCGTTCCGGTCTGGTTGAAAGTCGTGTGGATACGGCCTTCCTGGCTCAACATGATCAATGGCTCGAGGTATGTCGATTTCATTTTGGCAAGTTCGCGGAACCTGAGCAGTTCTCTGGGCACTGCATGGCTGAGGCTGAGTTGAGTCAGCACTTCAAAATCGGTTGAATAGTGTTTCTTGCCGCGTTTCGTCGGCTTGAGTTTCAGCTCTTCGAAGAGCACTCCAGCGAGTTGTTTAGGTGAATTGATGTTGAACGAATGGCCGACGATTTCATAGATACTTTTTTCGGCTTCGCGCAGATGCTGTTCGACTTCTACATTGAGTTCTTCCAGGTATATTACGTCAAGGCCGATACCGCGTTTTTCCATCTTCGTCAATACGTGTATGAGCGGTTCTTCGATATTGTTGTAGAGATCGAACATGTCCTTTTCCTGCAATTTGTCCTTGAGAACAGGATACAGTTGATGGCTCAGAAGGGCGATAGTTTCCGGAGCGTCTCCCGGGCATGATTTCAGGTTTTGAAGGCAGATATCGTCAAATGAGTATGAACGGCGATTGGGATCGAGCAGCCAGGAAACGACCTGGAGATCGAAGAGGGGTGGTTTTATGGTCGTGGCGTGTGCAAGAGTCTTCAGGTCATAGCCGACCGTGATGATTCCTTCCCGGGCCAGGATTTCAGCGATTTGATCATGCCCGCTGCGGTACACATTGTCTTCGTCGGTGCTGAGAAATACCTCGTTATCACCCAGCGCAATACCGATCATTTTAACATCCATTGCCACATCTTTGCCATTCAATTCCTGCACCTCGATACCGGCGTGGATGCCCCTTGAGAGTTCTTTGATGTATGCATGGAATTCGAGATCGACGAGGATCGGCATGACCTTGTCCATATCGGGTTCTTTAGTGCGCAAGTTATCAAGGGAAAAGTCCAGTGGCACGTCGGTCTTCAGTTCGATCAATTCATGCGATAGTTCTGCTTTTTCCTTGTGCTGGGTAAGGCGAGGGTCTTTTTCGAGAGCTTCGTTGAAATCGGCATATTTCTTTATTATTTCCTGGGCGCGCTTGGGCCCGATGCCCGGCACTCCGGGAACATTGTCTATTGTATCGCCGGTGAGTGCAAGATACATGGGGATTTGCTCGGGAGCGATTCCGTATTTTTCAGAGACCTTGTCGCGGTCGATTATTTCATCTCGGTAGGCATCATAGACAAAGACATTATCACCGACGAGCTGGAGCAGGTCTTTGTCCGATGTCGCGATGTAGACCTCGCCTTGCTCTTTTAGCTTGACCGCAAGGGTCGCCAGGATATCGTCGGCTTCATAGCCTTCGACCTCGAATTGAGGTATGCCCATGCATTCGGACAGCTCCTTTACCTTCTCGATCTGGAATGGAATGTCAGGCGGCGGGGGAGGCCGGGTCGCCTTATAATCTTCGAATATCTCATCGCGGAACGTGACCCCCGGCGCATCAAAGGCAAGAACAAGATATTCGGTCGGCAGTCTTTTCTTTATCTTTTCAAGGGTGTTAACGAAGCCGAATATGCCGGAAGTGTTCTGGCCGCGGGAATTCTTCAGCGGGTTCTTTATGAATGCGAAATAAGAGCGGAAGATGATCGAATACGCATCGATGATGACGAATTTCTTTATCATGGCCAATTATACGCAATAATAAGGCATAAGCAAGTCTACACTGGGGACAGGCATAAACTTTTAAACTTCTTACTGCTTTTTCTTTTGAAATATCATCGTATCTGTAGATGCTATTGTTGCATGTGCTGCACACGCGGCAAAAGTTTAAAAGTTTATGCCTGTCCCCATGATTTGTGTATTGACAGCGTACTGATTATGCGTAGTATTGAACAGTGGTTCACCAGAAAAAGGTCCACGCGATCATTAACCCGCACGCCGGCTACGGCAAAGCCGGCAAGAGATGGCCCCAAATATTAGAATGTCTAGAGTCTTCAGGGTTCGATGTCACCTGGCGGTTGACCGAGAGAAGGTGGCATGCTTATGACATTGCGCTGGAGTATGCGCGGGAAGGAGCAAGGCTCATAATCAGTGTCGGAGGTGAGGGTGTGATGAATGAGATCGTGAACGGCTTGTTCGCCTATAAGAAGACATCCGGTACTATGCCCACACTCGCCATGATCCCGGCAGGAACCGGAACCGATCTATCAAGGACCCTGCATATTTCCAAAGATTATCGCCAGGCGGTTGAGGTGATCAAAACCGGGCGCGAGATGTTAATGGACGCGGGTAGGATGGTCTTCCAGCGTGACGGCAGGACCTGGGCGCGCTATTTCATCAATGCAGCAGATACTGGATTGGGCGGAGCCGTGGCAAGACTCAGTAACAGCCTTCCAAAAGTCCTGGGTGGATTCTTGACCTTCTTGCTCGCCAGTCTCGCTGCGTTACTCAGTTTCAAGCGGATGACATTGAAGATTTGGGTTGATGGCAAGCTGGTTGGCAGCGGGCTCATGACCATCGTTGGCGCGCTCAACGGGCAGTATTTCGGCGGCGGTATGCATGCCGCGCCAATGGCCGTGGTCGATGATGGAATAATGGAATTTCTGTACGTTAAGGATACCGGGTTTTTCAAATTCGTCAGCAAGGTCCTGGCGAAGGTGTACACAGGAGAACACCTGGCATACCACAAGGTTCATCTTTGTAAAGGCCGGCAATTGAAGGTGCAGAGCGAGAAGGTATTCCTTGCTGAAGTTGACGGCGAGGTCGAAAGGGCAAGTACGATCTGCCTTGATGTTTTGCCCAAGTCGGTCGGTATGTTGGTGGTTAAGTAGTTAGACCTTGTAAAGATCGTTGGTTGTGATGTAGTTATACACTTCTGGTTTTAACATGTATCTTACTGAAAGCCCCTTTCTGATTCTTGTGCGGATCATCGTTGATGAAATGTCGATCATTGGTGCGGTGCTGACCATGATCCGGTCGAAGAATCTTGCCTCTTTTGACACATCATAATTCGGTCGCCGCATAACAACTACACGGCACTCGCGGAAGAGTTCTTCTGGATCTTTCCAGGTTTCGATCTCATGCCACTGGTCACTGCCGATCATCAAATATAGTTCATCATCTTTTTCTATGTGCAGTCTCCTGATCACTTCGATGGTGTAGGTTTTATCCGTAAATGTTCTCTCGACATCGCTGACCGCAAACATTTCGTTATCCTCCACCGCGAATTGGGTCATAGTGTACCGGTCTTCATATTTTGAGTAGTCTGTTTTATGGGGTGGGTTTCCAGATGGCACGAAAAGAATCTTCTGGAGGTGGAATTCCTCCAGGACATGCTGGGCAATTATCAGATGCCCGACATGCGGAGGATCAAAGAGTCCTCCGAAGACACCGGTTCTCATCGGTACTCCTCCTAACTATTCTTTTCAAGGTCGGCAATGCGGTCGGCGGCCCTTTTTTGCCAATTTTCGTCTTCGAGGAGTTCTTTATACAACTCCAGGGCTTCCTCAAACTGCCCTTGCTTTTCAAGGATGCGGGCTCTGCGGTATGTTGCTTCGCCTGCCGATTCTGTTTCCGGATAGTTATTGCGTATGTATTCGTAGTATAAAAGAGCCGCTTCAGGCTCCTTCAGCTTTTCATATAACTTACCGTTCTCCAATTCTTTTTTAGCCAACAGATTTCGTGCGGTCAGTATCTCCTTTCTCGCTTCATCGGTGTATTCAGAGTTAGGATAGCGTGTAAGGAATTCATCGAAGAGTTGGATCGCTCTTTTCAGGTCACTCAGGTCTTTCTCATAGCTTGGGGCACCCAGGAGGTTGGCTTTTGCCCGGTAGAAGTGAGCCTGCTCAACGAGTGCCGAGTTCGGGAAGTTGCGTATAAGGTAGTTGAATTCAATCACTGCTTGATCGTAATCTTTCATCTCAAGGTACGCGCGTGACAACCAGTATTGTGCGTCATCGACATACTCTGATGAGGGGTAGTAGAATAATATTCTCTCAAAGGCTTCTGCTGCTTTCTGGTACTGTTTTTTGTCGAAGAGCGACATTGCGCGTTCATATTCACTGACCGGCTCGAGTGGAACGAGCGTCTCTCGCGCCGCGCACGACAGGACGATCAGAACGAAAGCCAAGAGAATCGGGTTAGATCTCATTTTTTCTCCTTTATTTCCTTCATCCGCTCCTTTGCCTTTTTGGTCATTTCGCCTTTCTGATACGGATCGAGCCGTATTACCTTTTTATATAATTCGAGAGCCGTGTCGAAGTTACCTCGCGCGTAGTATATTTCGGCCGTGTAAAAATATGCATCATCGAGCATCGATTTAGGTTCGCCGTTGGCGATGATATGGCCGAAGTAGATCTCTGCACTGTCAAGTATCCCGGCGCCGAAATGTCTGGTGCCAAGCGATAGCTGTATTTCACTTACAAGCAAAAGATTTGCTGCGGTTTTCAATTTTTCGTATTCGAACATGGCCATTGATAATGCCGAGGTGAAGTCGCCGGTGGCGGCAAGTGCTCGGATCAAGTTTGGTTTGGCATTTCTGGCTTCCCGAGACGTTGAATCAATCTGCAGGGCACGTCTGTAAGCTCTGATCGCTGCTTCATAATTACCGTTCTCAAAATTCAGGTCACCAATAAGAAACAAGTTGCCGGCCTGTTCATATTCGGGCACGAGTTTTGCGATTTCCTGGTAAAGGAACAGCGCACGTTCGGGTTCGTTGATCTTCAATGCGTTCTGGGAAAGGGTATTGTATACTCTTATTATGCTGTCTTTGAATGTCGTATCTATGTTCAAGGAGGCGCCGAAATATTCCAGGGCCTCTGCATATTCATTTTTTCTTAAGTAGCAATAACCTATGATATATTGTATTTCTGAATCTTTGTCTTTGCGCAGTGAAATGATTTCGGTCAACGCCCGGTCGTAGTTCCATTCCGCTATGAACTTGCGGGCATTGCTGATACGTTCTTCCTTACGGGCGCAGTGGAGGCACAGACATATTGAAAGGATAACCAACCAGTTACGTTTATTCATGGTTGAGAATAGATCGGAGACGCCCGACGACACCGAGTATGATCTTTGTCAGCTTGAGTTCTGCAATCGACGCCGCTTTGATGCTCGTTGCGAGTCTATCCAGACCAGTGCCGAGAATTATACCTGCGCCGGGTTTGATACTGCTTTGTTGTTCTATGTATCCGGCAGCCTCTTTTGCCTTCTTTCTCACTTCTTTTCCAGTCTCTCGAGCAGACGCAGGTATGATTCCAGCAGTCCGCGAAATTCAGATACGAGCAGGAGTTTTTGATGCTCGACGATTTTCGTTTCTTCTCTTATTCTGCCGAGTTCGGTCTGCGCTTCTTTCAGGAATCGCTGAGCTTCGACGCGAGCATTCGCGATGATCGTCTCGGCTTCCTTTTTTGCGCCGCTCTTCAAGTCATCGGCAGCTTTCTGTGTTGTGGTCAGTGTATCCTGAAGTATCTGTTCCATGCGTCTGTAGTCTGCGATCTTCAGATCCATGTCCTTTACCCGCTCTGATAGACCGGCGTTTGCCCGCAGGAGCTCTTCTAGTTCGGTGGCGACCATGTCCAGGAATTCGCGCACCTCGTGAGGATCGTAGCCACGTACTTTCTTCTTAAATTCCTGCTTGCGGATTTCCAGTGGTGTGATTGGCATATTACCTCCGCTTTTGCGTCAACTTAATATAACTAAAGCCGAATAGTACATGAATTTTCTTTTCAATAATCAATCGGACCTTCTGTCTGCTAATCATAAGCGAAAACCGTACTACCGCCCAGACGCTTGGCTTTTCGAAGCGATTGTTCGGCTTTCTTGATCATTTCCTTCACGCCGCCGGCGTCCTCGGGGAAGCCGACCACGCCTATGGACAGACTTATCTCTTTTACCCGTAGATCTTCCTTGAAGAAATCATGATTTCTCACGCTGCGCAATATCCTCTGGGCTGTCTGCTTTGCAGAGGCCTTTTTCGTTTCGGGGAGGAGCGCAGCGAATTCGTCGCTGTCGTATCGTGCAAGGATATCAACACTCCTCAGGCTGCGTTCGAGGACACGCGCAAGTTGCTGTAGTACACTGTCTCCGGTCCGGATGTCGAATTCCTTGTTCACTGCGCCAAGCCCGTCGACATCCATCAGAATGACCGCAAGGCTGTGTTCGTAGCGCGAGGCGCGTTGCAGTTCTGTGTTCAGCTGCTTGTCAAAGTACTTCCTGTTGAAAACACCGGTCAGGCTGTCAATCCAGTTCTGCTGTTTTACACGTGAGTAGAAGCAGTTGGGTTGTATTAGATGCTCGACAAAAACATATGGGTGGGTCTTCAGAGTCTCCACGAGTTCGAACGAACTTATCGTGCTTACGTCATATGTGCAGAGGATGAAAATCCTGTAGTCGGGCTGGCGGCTCAGGTCGTCAAGACCGTCCTCAAATTCAACGTGGCTGCTATTACATTCGACCAAGACCCTCAAGCCCTCACGGCTTTTGGGTATTTTTTTGTATTCACGCTTCAACCATCTCACCAGTGATTTTGCATGGACACCTTCACTGACCGTGGTGATGCGGTTTCTGAAATTCTTGCGCAGCAATTTGCACGTGTGTTCGTTGCCTATGAAGACAACCCTTTCGCGTCGCTCGATGCCATCATTGATGAGCGTGAAAATATTATCGATCAACTGTTCAGACCCGCGGTGTACGTAAAGCGCGTGCACGGGCAGATCTATTTCAACACCTTCGTAACCGATCTTTACGGATCTCGGCATCGGTTAGCTCATCTCCTTGCTGACAACTGCCTCTAAGACATCCAGCGCACCGCGCAGCTTCTCGATTGAATAATTCCCCATATGACCAATACGGATGATAGTGCCTCTGAGATCTGCCTGACCATTGGCAAAGAGAATACCGTGCTGTTCTTTTATCTCATTGATTATCGCCGTACTGTCCTTCCCCGGCGGCATTTTCATTACGGTGAGCGCGTTAGAAGGGTTTTCTGGCATCAATTCGAATCCGATCTCGGATACTCTCTTCCGGACATACCCGGCGATGTCTTTGTGCTTTTTGAAGTTGTTTTCCAGTCCTTTGTCGATGATCATGTTCAATCCTTTGTTGAGCCCGCAGAGTATCGTTATTGCCGGTGTGAACGGGGTTTGATTCTTGCTTCTGAATTTCTCGTAGGTCCTGATGTTGAAATAGTACTTGGGCAGATCCGAGCCATTGGCCCGCTCGAGGGCGCGTTTTGACAGTGAAACAAAAGCGATCCCCGGCGGCGCCATGAAGGCCTTTTGAGATGCGCCGACCAGAGCGTCGATGTGCCACTCATCCTGCGGGCAGTAATCAGCGCCCAGTCCTGCAACACCATCGACCACAAGATAAGCGTCGTGTTTCGTTGAGATCTCGCCGAATTGCCGTATGTCGTTGAGCGCGCCAGTAGAAGTCTCCGTCAGTGTCGTTAAGATAACGGTCGATTTCGGTACATTGCCAAGAGCTTCTTCGATCTGGTGCGGCTCGATCGATTTTCCGTATTCGGCCCTGATGACGATCGGGTCAAGACCGTAAGTGTTGCACAGCTCAAGCCAGCGCTCGCCGAACTTGCCAGAGATGGCAACGATCGGCCTGTCTTTGCGTGATAGTAGATTGCAGCATGCGGCTTCCATTGCCCCAGTACCCGATGCCGTGAAAATGAAAATGTCGCATCCCTGGGCGAAGAGTATTTTTTTCAGATTTTCGGTGACTGCATTATACAGCTCACCGAATGCGTTTTCGCGGTGATACAGCAGAGGGCACGACGCTTCCCGCAGCACCTCTTCAGGCACATCAATCGGGCCCGGCGTGAAAAGGATATACTTACCTTTCAATCTCCCTCCTGCATTGTATGCAGAGACTCATGCCCTTGTTGTCAGTGTCCTCAATGGTGTTGGAGAAGTGCATTACGCAACTCGGGTCACCGCAATGATCAAGTCCCAACAAATGCCCGGTTTCGTGTACAACTTCCTTACCCAGCCTTTCCTCCAACCGCGGGCCGGACAACCGAAATAATGAGACGATTGCAGAACGAAGCAATGGATTGGCAATTCCGAAGATGAAATTAGTACTGTGGGTATATATATCAACACCGACGATGCCAATACGGTAATCGGAATCAGAACTATTGAGTTCGATCAGGCTGCTGATGAACCCTGTTGGATCGTATTGCTTTCGCAGTATGTTATACGATTTAGCAGGTACATCGAAATGACCTCCAAAGCGCACGTCTAATTTCAGATGGTTCTGCAATGATTTCTCAACGAGCCCGAAACAATCCAACCCTTTCTGCTGATATACTGTCGTCACTTTTCTTTTTCAAGTTTCTTGAGGAAGGGGGCAAACAGATCGATCGGAACCGGGAAGATGGTCGTCGAATTTTTTTCGGTCGCAACCTCGGTCAGGGTCTGTAGAAAACGCAGCTGAATGCCCACATTGGTTTCGCCGATGATCTTTGCTGCTCGGTTGAGCTTGTCAGCGGCCTGCAGTTCTCCTTCTGCATGTATTACTTTGGCGCGGCGTTCACGCTCGGCTTCGGCTTGACGGGCAATTGCCCGCTGCATTTCCTGTGGTATGTCGACATGCTTGATCTCGACCGTAGAAACCTTTATACCCCAGGGATCGGTTTGCTGATCAATGATCTTCTGTAATCGTACGTTGATTTTCTCACGTTGCATGAGGATCTCGTCGAGTTCATATTCTCCAAGGACGCTGCGTAGCGTTGTCTGAGCCAGCTGGCTCGTTGCATATAGAAAATCTTCTACCTCGAGTATCGATTTGGCGGGTTCAAAGACACGAAAATACCCGACCGCATTGACTTTGATCGATATATTATCCTTTGTGATGACATCTTGGGGCGGCACATCCATCGTGATTACGCGCAAATGGACTTTTGCCATTTTGTCGATACCGGGCCAGAGTATGAAGATGCCCGGACCTTTTACCTTTATGAATCGGCCGAGTCTGAACACGATCGCCCTTTCGTATTCTTTGAGAACTTTGATTGAACTGAGGATGATCAGCACTACTACAATGATGAGAATTGTCGGTAACGTCATAGGTCCTCCTTTGCAATATTCTATGTAAATTCATGATGAAGTCAATACGAGAGTTGTCTGGAATTGTTTCTGGCGTGTTTCGGTAAGGGGTGAGGGTGAAATACGAAATTGACACGGGCATCTTTTTGGATAGATTATTCTATGCTTCTATTAACATTGGTGCTCTCTTTCTCCCTTGATTTTCGCGGGATATGGGTTCCGCGCTGGTCGATCGATGACCATGAAAATATCTTCGCGACGCTCGACAATAGATTCAATCATGTTTTCCTGCAGGTTTTTGCCCTTGGTGAGGCATACTATCCTTCTGAAAACACCGTCGTGAAGCGGTACGACGACCAGTGGCTGAGGGATTTCCTGACCGAGGCTCACCGCAGAAACATAAAAGTTTCGGCCTGGCTGAACGTTTTCTATTCATGGGGCTACGCGGATCGGACGAGAGACATGCGCCATCCCATCAATCGCCATCCCAATTGGTATGCAGAGGATAGAACAGGCACATCGATTCTCGATTATGGAGTCGAGGAGTTGAAGCACATGGGCATCGAAGGCTACTATCTGACGCCGGCGAACAACCAGGTTTTCGACTACATAATGGAGGTCGCCACCGAGTTACTGGAAAAATATGAATTTGATGGCGTTCACCTCGACTATTGCCGATATCCGTCGCGCAGGTTCATATATGATGTATCTCTGAGAAGCAAATTCATGCGGGAATACAGTGTTGACCCGACCGATTTCGGGTCCCCTGAATTCGAGCAGAGGTTCAGTATCTGGGGGAGTGCCGATCTCGATAACAGAATGCAGAAAGTCGTGCGTGACGACCTCACGCGTTTCGTCGGCGCATTGAGCGCCCGGGTAAAACGCTCCAGGCCATACATCGAAGTGTCTGTTGCCGTGAAGGCCGATTACCAGTCGGCAGCCGCCGATTTCTACCAGGATTGGCCGCTGTGGCTGAATACCGGACTGGTCGATTATGTTTGTTTGATGGCATACGGCAATGACATCGGGGGGATTCTGGACAAGGCCATGAGGATTGTCGATGACCCGCAAAAGGTTGCGGTTGGGCTCGGTGTGTATCGCTTGAACACTGACCGGATCGCAGCTCAGGTAAGGCAGGTTGCCTCTTTGCCGTTTTCCGGTGTGGTATTCTTCTCATATGAAGAACTCAGAAAGAATCGTGGATATCTTGGTGTTTTTCCTTAGCTGCTGCAGACCGGCTCGACTATTTTCTTGACAACGGATGTCTTTAGAGTAGAATAGTAGCAATGAAGAAGATTTTTCTTCTGCTTGGTACGAATTTGGGGGACCTGAAGGAGAATCTTGAGTGTGCTGCCAAAGCCATAGAATCACGCGGTATCAAGATCCTGAAAAAATCAAAGATATACAAAACAAAGCCATGGGGTGTATCTGAACAGCCCGATTTTCTGAATCAGGCGCTGGAAGTGGATACCGATCTCTCGGCCGCCGAGCTCCTGAAGATATTCAAAGATATCGAAACCCGGATGGGCAGAGACAATGGGCACGGGAGATGGGAGCCCAGAGTGATAGATATAGATATTGTTTTCATGGGCAGCCTCGTCATCGACCGCGAGGATCTGAAAGTCCCTCATGAGCAATTTTTCAAACGCGGGTTTGCGATCAAGATACTGTCTGAGATTGCGCCAGATTTCCACCCCCCTGGTTCGGCAAAGGCTTTGATTGAGTACGCAAGAGGAGAAAGTAATGAGGGAATTCAAGTTTATTGCGATTGAAGGCGTAATCGGCGCCGGCAAAACTTCCCTCACCAAGATTTTGTCGAACAAGTTGCATGCTGGTGCTTTGCTTGAGGAGTTCGAAGAAAACCCTTTTCTCACGAAATTCTACGCAGACCGGAAGAAATATGCGTTTCATACTCAGATATATTTTCTCATGTCGAGGTATCGGAAGCAGAGAGATATGGCGCAGATCGATCTCTTCAATTCAAAGTTGATCACTGACTACCTTTTTGTTAAGGACCGTATTTTTGCCGAAGTTAATCTGAGTGAAGATGAATTTGCGCTTTACGACAAGATATACTCAATTCTCTCGGTCGATATACCGCGACCCGATCTCGTCATCTACTTGCAGGCAAATCCGGAAGCTCTTTATAAGAGGATCAAACAGCGGGGTCGGGTTTACGAGCGCGATATCGAGTTTGAATACATCGAAAAACTCAGTGAGGCTTATAATACTTTCTTCTTTCACTACAATTCATCGCCCATGTTGATAGTAAACATCAAAGGATTTGATTTTCTGGCGAATCCAAGGGACCTTGATCTACTGTGTAACGAGATAAAGGATCTCAAGGAACCGCGCCGGGTCTTATCAAGAGAATGATAACGGTTGATACGATCATCGCCAAGAAGAAGACCGGCGAAAAGATCGTTAGTCTCACGGCCTACGATTTCATAAGCGCTCGTATCCTCGATGAAGCTGGTATCGACATAATCCTTGTTGGTGATTCAGCCGCCAATGTTTTTGCAGGCGAAAAAACAACGCTGCCCATCACCATGGAGGAAATGCTGTACCATACCAGAGTTGTAGCGCGGGCCGTGAAAAACAGTCTGGTGATCGCCGACATGCCTTTTATGTCCTACCAGATTTCCATTGAGACCGCAGTATGCAATGCGGGACGGTTCTTGCAGGGAGGAGCGTGTGGGGTCAAGCTGGAGGGAGGAGCACCCATGGTGCAGACCGTGAAGAGGTTGGTTGACCTTGGCATTCCAGTCATGGGTCATCTCGGTCTTACTCCCCAATCGATACACAAATTCGGTGGTTACAGGATACAGGGCGTTGGCGAAGAGGCAGCGCAGCGAATGCTCGACGATGCAAAATCCCTCCAGGCAGCAGGGTGTTTTTCAATCGTGCTTGAAAAGATCCCGCAGGAACTTGCCAGAAGAATTACCGGGGCGATCGAAATCCCGACCATCGGCATTGGTGCCGGTCCACATTGTGACGGTCAGGTGCTCGTGTTGCATGACATACTCGGCCTGTTCGAAGACTTCACACCCAAATTCGTCAAGCGGTATGCCAGCCTGGCTAAAGAGATACGACGCGCCGTTGATCAATACAAAAAAGAGGTAGAGGGGGGGATCTTCCCGGATCAGGAGCACTCCTTTGATTGAATGCTGGTAACCCGTATTGCGTTTCCCCTTACCGGCATTTCCGACATTGAATTTGACCTATTTTTCTTGATGAACCAGTCTTTTCATTATGTTGAGTAATACTATCTTGGTCTACGCGCTGTTGGGCGCTGATTTTCCTATCTGCGTGGTCAATGATTTCCAGCAATATGCCGAGGTGGAGTTCGCTAACGATCTTTTCTATGTTTTTTGGATCGACCGGCGTTACTACTTCGTCAATGAGAAATTCGCACTATATGGTGCACGCGTCGGTATGGACGGTCATGTCATCGACCCGAACGGTAAGATGTTATTCTGTGACAGCACGGCTGATGGTTTGGACGTCGCCAGCGATCCGAATAACCTCTTTATTGTCAGCCGTAACCATTGCTGAAGCGACGGTGATATCATCGGAGTGCGTGTCACTCCTTCCTGTGATACACTTTATTCGGTACCGATCTGCACTCGGCCGTCGGTGCAGGCGGACCCCGTGGTTGCCTACACCGGCGCGAAGTACGTTGTTGCCTGGTCTGACTCATGGCTCACGGGCGGGTTTTATTGGATTGCAGCTTCGTGTGTTGATACGGCTGGTGCGGTTATCGATACGGGTGATTTTATCGGGTCGCAGGCGATGCGTAGTGAATGCCGTCCGGACATCGCATTCGATAATGATCGGTGCCTCGTCACGTGGTACAATGACGACCAACCGTTCGGAGTGTACGGCAGATTTGTTGATGAATTCGGTCTGCCAGAGGATACCGTGTTGACGATCGCTGTGACCCTTGCCAGCTTCAATGTGAATCCGAGTATAGTCTTTGCCGGTGACCGATATCTTGTTGCCTGGGCAGACAAACGTCCTGGTTATAGTGACCTGGATATCTGCGCGCAGTTCGTTTCGACGCAGGGTGAGATGATCGGTGCGCCAATGGTGATCGCTACCGGCTCGAGTAACCAGCTTGATCCGGCAGTTGCCTATGATGGGAATCTTTTGCTCGTTACCTGGTGCGAGGACCCGGTTGCGATATTCGGGCAGAGATTGTATCTTGACGGCAGTTTGCTCGGCGGTAATTTCAGAATTTCAAATGACCTGCCGTACTACAGGATAGACCCTGCTGTCCAGGCCTCGACGCAAAACTTCCTTGTTGCCTGGAGTGAAACGCGTGATGGTGAGAGCGACATTTTTGGCAACATTGATGTGGCAGCACCGGTGGAGGAGCCGGCCCTGCCTCCGACGGGATGGCCGTGCGCTACACTGTTCATCGATCGATTCGAATTGCTATTCGAAGGCGACTATCGTGTTTATGATGTAAGCGGACGTGATGTTACCGGCCTGCCCGTGTCCCGCGGCATTTATTTCATCGAGTTCGGTGATCACCGTGTGCAAAAAGTGATCAAAGTAAGATAGCAACCAGTCGCTCCAATGAGAAAACCCAAAAGAGGAGACAATGTTGTCATCAGGCGGGGGCGGGTCACTGATGATGTTGCGCTGGCAAAGCTGTTGTGTGAGCTGGGCTACCACAGCAGTCCAAATTTCGCGCGCAAAAAGATCAGGCAGCTGTCAGGCACAGAAACCGATCGCGTTTTTGTAGCCGTGGCGGAGAAGGTGGTGACGGGATTTGCATCATGCCATATTATGCCGCTGATTCATCAGCCGGGCTGTTTATGCCGGGTCACCGCCCTTTGCGTTTCGACGGAACGGCGTGCCGCCGGAATTGGAAGATTACTGATGGAAGCAGTAGAAGACTTTGCCCGTTCTACGGATTGTTTGAGAATAGAGATAACGAGTGGAAAGCATCGCAATCATGCCCACGAATTCTACCGGCGTATCGGATACCGTGAGGTATCGTCCAGGTTCCTGAAAGTGTTGTAGAATATGATTACTTGAGGAACATCCTCACACCATAGAATAGTCAGAAACAGCGTTGACATTTCCTCAAAATTTCCTATAATTCACCGTGGCTGGTTATACAAAAAAACATGCACGAGCCGGGCTCAAGGAAAAATTGCCGCGACTCGAGGTAATCACCAATCAATTCAAGGGCTACACAATTTCCGTCTTTATTCCTGAATATAGTTCGTTGTGCCCGCGCACCGGTATGCCTGATGTCGGTACGATCACCATTGAATATGAACCGGATGCTTATTTCGTTGAGTTGAAGTCACTCAAGTACTATATTCTCGGTTACCGCAACCTGGGTATATTCTATGAGAATGCAGTCAACCGGATTCTAAGGGATTTCGTGAAGACGGTGAAGCCGCGGTGGGCACGGGTTCGTGGTGAATTCCGCCCGCGCGGCGGCATCAATACAGTTGTAGAAGCAAAACACGGTAGGATACCAGCCTGAGACCCTCAAGCGCATTGACAAGCAAACAATTCTGATTATAATGCGGCATGGATCAGGAGACCAAAAGACTCTATGCGGAAGCCTTGCAGTTCTATGAAGCCGGCAAAATAAAAGAGTCTGTCAACGCATTGAAACAGGTTGTTCAACTCTACCCCGATTATCCCGACGTTCATAATGCACTCGGTCTCGTTCATTCCCTCGCTGGCAACCAGGAGGAGGCGATTGGCTATTTCAAAAAGGCCATCGAGTTGAATCCTTCCTACATTGAAGCGTACGTGAATCTTGCGATTGTGTACAATGAGCAGTGCGAGTTTGAAGAAGCAATAAGATCTTTTGAAAAGGCCGCGACACTTGAAACACAGGAAAAAGGTTTTTCGCCGAAACTGAAGGCGAAATTGGCCAGTGTCTATAAACAGCTTGGCGATACGTACTATGAGCTGCAAGAGTTTGAGAAGGCCAGGGAAGAATATGAGAAAGCAGCGGGTCTTGCACCGACTTTTCTCGATATCAAGCTGAAACTCGCAAAGGCGCTGCTTCAACTCAATGAATTCGGGAACGCAGAAAGATTGCTGTCCGATATACTGGCCCAGAATGTGAATTACCTGGAGGCGAAGACAACACTTGGTCTCTGCTATTATCGGCAACAGAGATTTATTGATGCCAGAAAGGAGTGGCAGGAAGTTTTGCGTAAAGACCCTCAGCATATAAAAGCCAGATCGTATCTTAATATGTCGAAGGAGAAACACGATGATTAAGAAATTGAAGAAGGAAGAATTGAAGCGGTTCGAGAAATTGCTGCTCGACGAGCGACAGAAGATGCTACGTGAACTTGAATATGAGAGCGACCAGATAGCCAAAACACAACTGGAGACTTCGGGAGACCTTGCAGCATACTCAAATCACATGGCTGATCAGGGCACCGAGACCGAGCGTCGCGAGATTACATCCCAGATCATTTCCTCGAGACGTGACACCCTTTTTGAGATCAATCATGCATTGAGAAAAATTGCTCAAGGTACCTATGGATTTTGCGAGCAGTGCGGGAAACTGATACCGAAGAGAAGACTGAAGTTTCTCCCCCAGGCTAGACTGTGCATCAAGTGTTCATAATCCACGCCGGAAGTATACCCATAACCAGTGTCTGATGGTTCAGCGAAAGAGCGCCAGTCCGATCCTGCTGTTTGCGTTCATCGCTTTTTTTCTTGACCAAATAACGAAATTATTTGTCGTTAACTATCTCAAACCTCTGGACCCGCCAGCCGAGATCGTCGGTTCGCTTCTCCGCCTCAAACTTACCTTCAATCCGTATGGTGTGTTCGGGTTATCGATAGGTCCTGCGGCGTTGAATTATGCATTAACTATCGTTGGAATTGTCGTCCTTTTCTACGTTGGCCTGACGCTCAAGGACAGAACAGGTCTGGTCGTGTTTGGTTTGCTCATCGGCGGTGCACTTGGTAATGTCGCAGACCGATTACGCTTTGGCTACGTCATTGATTTTATCGATATGGGCATCGGTAATCTCCGCTGGTTCACCTACAACCTCGCCGATGCATTTATTACAGTTGGCGCGATATTCCTTTTGGCGCGCGAAATTTTATTCAAGAAAAAACCCCAGCAATCATCACTGACCGTTGGTCAGTAATCGATAAATTTCCCGACGACCCAGGATAGATTTCACATAGTTGCGTGTCTCATCATAGGGGATCAGTTCGACAAATGTCTCCAGTTCGGCATTGGGGTCGTATTTGATCCATCGCCTGACCCGTACCGGCCCCGCATTGTAGGCGGCGAGCGAAAGTGGGAGCGATTTGAACTCGTTCATCATTTCCTTGAGGTAATGAGTCCCGAATCTGATCGATACCGCCGGGTCCGCATATGAGTAATCTGATACACCAAGATCTCTTGCGATCGTTCTTGCAGTCGCCGGGATTATCTGCATGAGACCTTTTGCGTTGGCCGGAGAAACAGCGACGGGATCGAACAGGCTCTCCTGCCATATCATGGCCAGGGTGAGGCTCAACTCGGGATAATTTTCGGTGATGCTGAAAGCGTAACGGATTGGATATTGCAGCCTTAACAGATCAATAGGCAGTTTCAGGATATTTTTTTCAGCGGCTGAACGTTTGACCTGCAATCCATAACGGATCGATTGTTTATCTTCACCATACTGCGCGCAAAGCTTGCTCAGAAGCACTAATTCTTGTGGCTTCTCGGCGTCGACCATTTTCAGTTCGGCAACCGCATACTCGTTTTCGTTGAGGAGGAAAAATTCCACTGCATTGTTGATGTGTAGGGAATCTTGCCGCGTGAACGCTGCTACGGTGTCACCAAATTGGCTCATCCAGATGTTCATTGGCGAGGTGTCAAGAAAGTGTGTATGATCATAGTTAACGAGTGCGTAATATGACAATGGATATTGTGCCGGAAGATATTTTTTCAGGCTGTCTGTATCTTGATTGAGGCGTTCAAGCGAGCGCATGTGCCAGTATATGAATTCTGGTTCGCCCTGTTTCTCAAGTATTGTCAGAGCTCTTCTCAGGTCGCCAACCCTCAAGAGTTGCATGGCGGCGCGGAAGTTCGTGTTTCTTTCGTCTATGTTCAGGAATGTTTCCACTGCGTTTAGGGTATCGCCGAGTTCCTCAAGCAGGAATGCTTTTCGCTTCTGCCCTCGGACGGAATATTCGGAACCGTTGCGCAAGTTATGCAATGAATCATAGATGCTTATCGCCCTGCCATTGTCGCCTGTTCTCTCGTAGATCCTTCCGCGATAGTAATAGGCTGCAGCCCCCGAGCACTGGCTCAAATATGATAGTGCTCTGCCATCATCGTTCAGGTCGTAGTATATGCGTCCCAGGTAATACTGGACGGTCTCATCCTGGATCCCGCGCTTCAAGTACTTCAACGCCTGACTGTACTCGTTGTTGTAATAGAGTACGCGGCCATAAGCCTTGTTTTCCGCTTTTGTCTTCGGCTTTACGAATCTCAAGGCGTAATGCGCACCAGGCGTCCTGGGATATTTGTCGATGAGGTTCCAGGCGGTGGATGATAAGTCCCTTTTCGCCTTTTCCTTTTCATACATCCTGAGCCTGACATATTCCCGCAGTGCGGGGTCCTTGAGATGCGTGAGACCGGCTTCCACCAGATCCAGCTCCGGTAATCCGAGCAAAATGTCGAAGAGCACTTCCTGATATTCATCAAAAAGGTAGTCGCGGACTGATCTTATCCTGAAGATAATCTTCAGCGCATTTTCGTAGTTATCTGATTTCATGTAAGCCCGCGCCAGCTGGATAAGACGGTAGTCCTCAGGACCGCTTTCAATGGACAATGAAGCGATTGCTTTGTCAAAGACATTCAGATTCAAGAATGCGATGCCTCGCAGCAATTCAACGTCGGTCAATTGTGCGAGATGTTGCCATGAATTGGTCTTCAAAAGAATCAGATTTTTCTGGCTGGGGTCAATCGGTATTGCCCAATTGAGGCTGTCGAGAAGATGCACGGCACGTTTGTATTCACGTTGGTCGAGGTATATATCGAGGAGTAGTGAATTCCGCTCAGCAGCATATTTTTCACTCGTGATCTGCTGTGTTAACAAGCGGTGAGCACGGATCGGGTCCGCCCGGCGGACACCTGCTGCTTCCCTCAGATAGTCGAGTTCAGGTATTTCTTTAATCGCCGGGTGTGGGCATGAGATCAATACCAGGGCGACAATGAGTGCCAAAAACTTCATGTTTCTTATTCTAACCGGCATTCGAAATTGGTCAAGAGTCATTGGAAAATTCCGGGAGCCAAAACCGCTAGGATGTTGCTTATCCCGAATGCCCTGAAGTACTACAGTATTTTTCTGTTGATGAATGTATTAGTACTCGTAAAGGTCTTCCGTCTTGAAAAAGAAATCGATCTCACGCTGGGGATTCTCATCGGGCGCTGATGCATGGACGACATTCTCGCCAACCGATGTACCGTAGAGGTTGCGCACGGTATTCGGCGCGGCTTTTTTCGGATCTGTTGCACCCACGACCTCACGCAGTTTCGCCGGCGCGCCGGTCGCCTGCAGGCATGCAACAACAACCGGCCCGGAAGAGATGAAATTCACGAGCCAGTCGTAGAATTCTTTCCCTTTGTGTATTTCGTAGAATTTTCCCCCTTGTTCTTTATCGAGCCACAGCATCTTCATGCCAATGATCTTGAATCCGGCATCCATGATCTGCTTCAAGATCTTGCCGCTCAGATTTCTTTTCACGGCGTCTGGTTTTATGATCAGTAGAGTTTTGTCCATGACCGTAGTATAACCGTTTTTTGCTTTTTGTCAATTCGATCGGCAGGCAAAACAGAAGTGCACATTGTATGCGGGATTTGACAACTCTGTGGATTAGGCTATAATGATTTATGAATCTTAGAACGCTGCTGTGTATATGTCTGCTGTCGTTATTCGTTTTTTGTGCCCGGACCGAGAAGGTCACCGAGGTTATTGATGGCGACACCTTCAAGACAGAAACCGGGAGTTCAGTGAGGCTCCTGGGTATTAATGCCCCCGAGATCGCCGACCCCGGCGGCGACATTGCCAAGCACGCGCTTGCCTGGATGATAATGGGCAAGAACGTGCGAATGAAAATGGACGTTACTGATAAAGATGATTACGGCAGGTTGCTCAGATATGTTTTTGTTGATGAGGTCAATGTGAATGCGGAAATGATACGGCTGGGATACGCCGAGGTGCGTTTTTATCCACCCGACACCATGTATATAGAGGAAATGCGGGAGCTGGAAAAGATAGCGATCCGCAACCACAACGGTCTATGGGCATTGCCGGTGTTTCAATTCTCTGATACTACCGGGGCGCTCGTTACCAAGACCGTGACACGTTCAGGCGACTTTGATGTAATTGCATGGCACGAGGCGGACCAGTATTACAGCCAGACCAAGATCGTCGAAGGGAAGATCGTGGCTTCCAATAATACCGGGAAGGTATGTTTCTTGAATTTTCACAAGGACTGGCGCCGCTATTTCACCGCGGTTATTTTCGCGAGCGATTTTGACAAATTCCCTGCGCACCCTGAGGACTACTACCTCAACCGGACGGTGCGGGTGAGGGGTTTGGTGAAGGAGTACCGGGGCAAGCCCGAGATAATACTCAAGAGTCCATCCCAGATCGAAATCATGGAATAAGCCGTGGGGGCAAATCTCTACTTTGAACATCAGCATATCATATAGTAGCCGCCCCGAATGTGTCGAGTGTTCAAAGCAGAGGTTTGACCCCAAATGCTCTTTTATTCGCCTATTATCTGGACAATCACCTGGCGTTTTCGCGGTTTGTTATCGAATTCCGCGAGCACTACCTGCTGCCATGTCCCGAGCAAAATCTCACCGTCTTCAAAGGGGATGGTAAGGGAAGGGCCCTGCAGGGCAGCGCGCAGATGGCTGAAACCGTTGGCATCACCCCAGGTTTCGTCATGATGATAGTGCCTGCCGCATGGCACTATCCTTTCGTACAGTTCCTGCATGTCTTTTATCATACCTGGTTCGTATTCAAAGGTCGTTATCGCCGCGGTTGAGCCAATATGGAAAATTACAACATGACCCGTTTTTAGTTTGGTCTGCGTCAATAGTTTAACTATTTCTTCTGTTATATTGACCAGATCGCCAGGACCGCTCGTTTGTACCGAGATTTTTTTGTTTATGATCTTCATTGTATTACTCGGTATGAAGAAAGATCTGAGGCACATCTTTGTCCGGATGCCGGACGATGCGTACTTCGGTGCCGTAGACTTTGCTCAAGATGTCTTGTTTGATCAATTCGTTCGGAGTACCCGTGGCCACTATCTTACCTCCGTGCATGAGCACCAGTTGCTTGCAGTATAGACTTGCCAGGTTGAGGTCGTGATGCACGACCGCGACCGTGAGCCCTTCGGCATTCAATTTCTTGAGGAGCTCCATTATTAAATATTGGTGATGAAGGTCGAGGTGGCTCGTCGGCTCATCAAGCATCATCACACGCGGGACCTGAGCGAGCGCACGGGCAATGACCACGCGTTGCCTTTCTCCGGACGATAGGGAATTCACCTGCCGTTTGCACAAATGCTCGATATGGGCGGCGGCAATCGCATTGTCTTTTGCGTTAAAATCCTTCTGGTCTTCACGCCCAAACGGGTGCTGGTATGGATAACGCCCCATCATAACGACGTCTTCGACCGTGAAATTCAGAGTGAAATGAGTTTCCTGCGGAACGAAAGCGACCTGCCGGGCGATCTCTTTTTGACTTTTCTCGGAAAGTCGTTTGTCGAATAGCGTGATGTCACCGGCCTCAGGTTTACATATGCCGCACAGGAGACGGAGCAGCGTTGATTTGCCGGCGCCGTTCGGTCCGATTATTCCGAGGAATTCACCCTGCGTTACTGAAAGTGATACATCGTCTATTACCCTGCCAGCATCGTAGCTGAAGTTCACGTTCACTGTCTTTAGAGCGGTCATTTCTTGTACAGGTAGATAAAGAACGGAACGCCCACGAGCGAAGTGACAACACCAACCGGTAGCTCGTAGACAGTGATGATGCGCGACAGCGTATCCGCAAGTAGCAGGAAAGTTGCGCCGAGAATGAACGAAGCACCAAGATTATATCGGTGTTTTGGCCCGAAAATAAGCTTTGCGACATGGGGTATGATCAGACCGACAAAGCCGATCGCACCGACGATCGATACGGTCAGGCCAATGAGTAATGCACTCGAAAAAAATATGATGAGCGAGAAGGTCTGGATATTTATGCCCAGACCAGCCGCTGTTTCCGTGCCCTGAGAAATGACATCCAGTTCGCGGTGAAACCGATAGAGGAAAGCCACGAGCGTAATGGAAATGATGATCAAGACGACGATCATTACACGGTTTGAATCGTTGATGATAACGCCGAGATAACCCATGAGCAAATAGAGGATTTCGTATAATTCACGTCCTCCCATTACCATGATGATCATGACTAGGGAAGAGCACAGGAAACTCAGTACCACACCGGCAAGGATGAGGCGGTCTCTCAGCATTCCACCCTCGATGCGTGCGACAGTATAGACAAAAAAACCTGTACCGAGAGCACCAAGGAAGGCGAGAACCGGGCTTATCGTGCCAAACACCAGGATCCCGACAGACGCGCCCAGCGCCGCGCCGGATGCAGAACCCAGCGTGTATGGTTCGACCAGTGGATTGCCGAACAGTCCCTGGAGCAGGCAGCCGCAGAACGCAAGCACGCCGCCGGCGAAGACGCCGAGTATGACCCGCCATATGCGCAATTGCAGAATCTGCGCGTCGAGCGGTGTCGGTCCGACAAGGATACCGGCCGCAATGGCCGCAAGGAAGACAATGATAATCAGTCCTGTTTTAGTCATTGATTATTTTGCTCAGTCTTTTGAAACCGTCGATCAATCTCGGGCCGGGGCGCATGAAATGATCAGGATCAAGATCATCATAGACGCGTCCGCTTTGTATTGCCTGGATGTTTTGCCAACCGGTGCGTCCAGTTATTCCTTCCGGGTGCAGCACGATGATGATCTCAGGGTCTCTGGCTATGACCGATTCCTGAGTGACTACGGGATAGTCCCGGTTCAGGTCGGCAAAGATATTGATGCCGCCCGCGTCATGAATCAGACTGTTCAGGAATGTGGCTGAGCCAACCGTGATCAAGGGCCGGGGTGAAATTTCAATGTACACTCTTTTTCGTTCATCCGGCGTCACCGATTTGAGATTGTATTTCATATATGATATCAGGGAATCGGCTGCTTTCTGCATTTTGATCTCCCTACCAAGCGCCGACAATTCATCATACATTTCGGAAAGAGATGCGGGCGACGATACAAAGGTTTTGATCTTCAATTTGTCGAGTTCTCTCTTGATTCGTCCCTGCTCAGGCAGGTTGACGATCACCAGGTCGGGTTTAAGCCCGACGATTCGTTCAATCGAAGGGTTTGAGAAATCACCGACTTTCGTGATTTTTTTTGCGTCCTCTGGAAAATCGCAGAATGTAGTAACACCGACGATTTTGTCACCGGCACCGAGACTGAATAGTATCTCGGTCATGGCCGGGGACAATGAAACTATCCGGTAAGTATGTCCGATCTCATTCTGAGCACAGGACGTGAAATACAAAAAAAAGATACCTGTGAGTAGAAACGCCTTTCGCATGGATTAATACATTTAAGAAGGTTACTTCTGCTTAGGCTTTTTTTCTCTGCCGGCGAGATATTTATCCCAGTATTTAGTGTGATCAGCCCCTTTAAGGTTTTCTCCACCCTGCTTTTTTACATAATCCGAGAAGTTAGAGAACACCTTGATTTCATGAACGTAGTTCCAGTAGGTAAGAAGCAGTCCGATGAAGATTACGTAAGCGAGCAGGAACAGCGATCCATAACCTAAGGCAATGGAAAATATCAGCGCACAGAGACTGAGGTAAAAATGCCGGATTTTGCATATATCGTTCAGCTTTTTCCGGAAGGCCAATTGTCGCAGATATATTGACAAGATCAGCGCCAAAACACCGAGAATGTTAACGAATGGGTAAAATCCGACCCGATTCTTTGGCCACCAGATGATAGTAGCGATACCGATCACAAAAGAGGAGTAGAAAAACAGAGCGAACAGGGCGCGTGACAGCCAGAAATAAAGGACATCCGGGATGAGTCCCGATTGGAAAAAGAGGTTCTTGTTGTAGTATTCATAAGCAAGCCAGACGACGAGGATCATGGTATAGACATAAGGCACTAACCAGTTATTGAAAGGTTTGAGACAATTATAGAAAAATAGTCCTGCATAAAGGACAGCGAATATTACCCAGGCAAGTCTCTTCCAATTAATCTTCATTCTTTTTCCTTCCATAATAGTAATCGAACATATGATTTCCTGCTTTTTCATCGGGTACGAGCACTGTGTTTGTTTGCTTTATGTTACCCCAAGTCAGGCAGCCGGTGGATTTGCAGAACTCAGTAATTTGTTCACGCTCCATTTCGGCCTTTCTGAATTTCAGCTCAAATGAAACACTTTCCATTAAGGTGCGCAGGCTCATCATATCTGTTTCTTCATTTCTGAGAAAAAGTTCTTCCGGATATATGATGCCATCCAATTCTTCCTTCTGCGCAACACTTGAAAGAACGTGGTCAGCGATTCGGCCGCCAAGCCGGATCTCCGTGTTCAATTCCCTGTCTATCCTCCGTCTGAAGTCGCGTATCAGTCGCACCCGGCCCGTATCATCTTGTGCATTGATCATCGATACGCTGGTATCGGACAGTGTTCTCTGGTCGATCTTGAATTTGATAATGGATGGTGGCATGTTGAGGAGCGGCGTGTCGATGACCCAGAGTATGTCGCTGCGTTCCCTGAGCAACGATAGTCGCACCTGGTCTTCCATGGTCAGTGAATCCTCCGCACTGCAAATCATGGCGAATCGAATTCCGCCGAAATTCTTTATTGCATATCCCATTGACTTCGAAATGGGGAAATAATCGTCACCGTATACCAGGGTGTCGCCAATTACGAAATCAAAACCGAGTCCGCTCATCAACTCGTGCAGACCCGTTTGTTGCAGAAAATACTCCATGTAAGGTGGTTCTGTTAATGTGTGGGCGATTTTGATTACATCCTGGTCTGTTACTCTTGCGCTGAACGGATTATCTCGATTGATGTCTTCCCACATGGAACCGATATAAACGACATCGATGCTGCGGACTCTGGGTGATACACCGGCCATGCATGAGAGCGATATAAGAAGGGCGGTTGCAAGCAGCAGACGCAATTTCACGGGCTATTATAACACGTATCAGATGCATGTCAAGTGAGGGTATGTCACGGTCCAGAGTTTATCTGTCAGCTGCTTTTCGAGTGAGCGCTGCGAATCGAGAACAAAATCGGGATGTGCTCGCGCCTTCAGCGTCATTGCGAGCTCTGCGCAGCAGAGCGAAGCAATCACACCCTGTGAAACGTAGGGCAAGGCTTGGGTCTTGCATGAACAGACTGTAATACTGAAGGTTTGTCTTATCTAGGGATTATCGCTGTTGTCTAGTTCACTGTCCGGCTCGAGTTCCTGGTGCTCTTCGAGGAATTTCTTGATGTATTCCGCAGCTTCTTGAGCGTCTTTTTCGTCTACCATGACATCGCCCCACCCGCCTTTCATTATTTTGGGCAGTCCGTCGAGCCAGGATGTTTCGAATCGACGAGTGATCGCTTTTATGTCCTTACCGGCGAGCATTTCCTTTATCGTGATGGCGATAAACTCATCCGGTGCAACATAAATACTCTTGAGCATGGGTGATTGTAACCGGAAAACCGACTGTGTCAATGCGGGAAGTCAGGCGTTCGACAATATGCTCGTTTTGTTGAAGTTGCGAAGAAGAGTGCGTTTCTGTCGCCGCAGGCATTGACCCACAGCATACATCATCTATAATAGTATATGAAGGATGCAGTAGCGGTTGTGCTCAAGAAGGGGGATAAGTATCTGCTCATCAGGCGGGCAAAGCACGGCACGGCCGAGGACTACTGGTGCCCGATAACCGGCGCGGTTGAGGACGGCGAGACGCATGCCCAGGCCGTAATACGCGAGGCAAAAGAGGAGATGGGTATTGTTGTAGAACCAATTCGAAAGGTTTGGGAGTGTCCAACAAATGATAGAGAATATCTTTTGCACTGGTGGCACGCGAAGCTCCTGTGCGACGAAATTTCTGCGGATCCGAGCGAAGTGAAGGAGTACCGCTGGCTTACTTACCGCGAGATGCAGGATCTAGCCAAGATGTTTGATGCCGACCGAATTTTTTTTAAGGATATCGCAGCTGGACTGCCCGATTCATGAGGCGCGTCGGTCCGGCGTCATGACCGCCGCGCCATCTGAACTATTTTGCACTCACCACTGGCGTGTACATGTCGATCCTTTCGGTAAAACCAAGTAACAGACGGTCACCTGTTTTTCGAAACGTGAAATAATCCTTTGCCCCCTCATAGGTGGCACTATCAAGTATTATGTTCACGTTGTGATCCCGGCAGAGTTCGGCCAGTTGCGTCGCGAGGGTCACGTGCTTGCCGATGAGCGTGTACATTTTTTTTGCAGCACGCGCCACATTGCCGACAAGAATTGTTCCCGTGCTTATCCCGATATCTATCTCGATCAAAAAATCGAGGGCGTGACGCCACTTCACGCTGATATCATTGACCTTGTTTTGGACATTCAGTGCACAGATAACAGCGTGTCTAGGATTATCCTCTTCGGCGTTCGGACTGGCAAACATGAGGCGCAGTTCATCACCGGCAACATTGGCAAGGGAACCGTGGTATTTTACCGCGGCGTTAACTACGGTTTCGGCGCAGTCACAGACGAATTCGTGCGTTTCTTTCAGCGTGAGAATGTTGACGATGCGTGCGAAGTCGCGGACCCGTGCGAACAGCAATGTTGCATTGACCTGTTTACTTGGAGCATCCATGCAATTACTTGACCTGCAGCAGCGGGATGAAGCTTTTGTCGTAGGGAGCTATCAATATCGTATTGTTCGGTGATTCGTACAGATTCTTCAGATTCTCCAAATATTTCCAGGAGAGATATGCCCGTCCCCGTTCACCGATGAGTGATTTCGCTATTATATCCTGAGCTTCGGCGATGCCACTTGCTTCGATCTTTTTTCGCTCCGCTTCTTTCTGTTCCTTCTGCAGGACAAACTGCATTTTCTGGGCTTCTTGTTCGGCTTCGAGTTTGACCTCGATGGCGTTCTTTACTTTGGCGGGCAGGCTAATATTCCTGAGTAAGACCTTTTCCAGGGCAATGCCTCTATCGGAAAAGTCCTTTTCCAATGACTTTGTGATCTCATTCTGCACTTCTTCCCGTCTGTCCGAGTAGATCTCGACAGCCATATACTTTACCGAGGTATTTCTGATCGCAGTCCGGGCAGCAGGACGGACGATCTTGTCAATATAGTCACTCCCGATCTTCTGGAAAACATTTGCTGCTTCGGATTTCAGCAAATGGTACCAGACAGTCAGGTCCATCTTCACCTCGAGCCCGTCCCGAGTCAAGACTATGATTGCATCATCACCGTAGAGCTGTCCCTCCTCAGTTGCAATCGACATCGTATATGCCTGGGTTCTTATGGTCATCATCTCGAGGTCAACAAATGGATTGACTACGTTGAGACCCTCGGACAGAGTGGATTTGGTCAGGACCCGTCCGAACAGAACCTGGACCCCGACTGATCCCGGCGGCACGATGCGCAGTACCGATGCGATGATAAGGAACGCCGCTAGCACCGAAGCGCCCAATGTAGCGTACATTCTGGTCCTGAGTTTGTCCTGGATCCGCATATCATCGGGTTTTACCTTGTACACGTTCCTGAAGACGAAAAGACCCGCGATGATCAGTATACCTAAAATAAACATGACTACCTCCTTTTTGTGTTTTTGTTCTTACGATATACGCATGATAGATCGTCATCATATATCTTACCAGCGTACGTCACTTTGAAGTAATTCTCAATACCTTTGAATAGTTGTGCTGCAGATCTGTCAAGCGATATCCAATCAGGAAACCCGCCTCCAGTCACCAACTCGATAAATTCATCAAATCCTTCCAGCTTTTTTCTGAATTTTTTTGCCTCGGTAATGAACTTTTTCGAAGATGTATAGGGTTTCTGGTTGATGAAAGCCAGCAGTTTGAGAACCGAAACGACAACATCTGATAAAACTACGAAGAGATTTTCGCGGTTGCGGGAGTCGATTGCGTTAAAAAGCTTTCCAAATGCTTCCTGTACTTCGTAGATCGATTCCTGGGCTATGGCAGCACACTTGCTCGCCCGGTTCCTTACACGGTAGCGTTCGAGTCTCTGCACGAACGTTTTGTTCATTAATGGCAAGAGGACGTCGGAACCAGCAATAAACCACAATGCGTTCGGTTCATGGATCATGTTGTGGTATTCCCTTTTGGTCACGAACAGTCCTTCCACGAGCATTCCATCATATACTTTGGAGAATCCATGCGGTAGCTTTCCTTTCTCTCTGACAAAAATCATGAGCTCGAGGTCCGAATAGCCGGTATCTTCATTCCGGGCAAATGAACCGTCTGCCGCGATCGCAACCAGATTATCGCCCAGTTCTCGACGTAGTGTTGGAATGACGAATTTTTTC
>Ga0224495_10000025_pt1 | contig 139661 bp, 128 predicted proteins | sample SF_Jul11_sed_USG_FD_168128 | JGI IMG/M metagenome (GOLD analysis project Ga0224495, IMG submission 168128) | Sediment microbial communities from San Francisco Bay, California, United States - SF_Jul11_sed_USGS_4_1 | ecosystem: Environmental > Aquatic > Marine > Sediment | place: USA...
CACGGCAGTTAAGCTCTCACGGGCCGATGGTACTGCGCGGGTCACTGCGTGGGAGAGTAGGTCGCCGCCAGGATTTTTTCCCAACGCCCCGTGCACCCAACGCACGGGGCGTTGGCTTTTTTATGCCACCCCCCCTTCCCCCAGCCGTTTCCTGAAGACTTCCGGCCAACGGCCAATTTTTCGGCCAGGTCTTCCGGCCAGTCTTCCAGACATTACATTTTGCGGGCATCTCCGGCGTTCCAGGACTGCCTTTTACCGGGATCCGGAGTCATTTCCGGTCGGGAGCTTGTCAATGGCGGCGTAAATCCGTATCATCCGGTGCTCTGGAGTCATTTTCAGCGAGCAGTGTATGTTTTCTCGGTGAGGGAGGTTGCCTCATGAAGTTGGTTCGCAAGGGCTGGTTGGTTGCATTGGCGGTGGTGTTGGGTGTGTTTTTGGGCGCCACTCATTCGCTGGCGCAGGACGCCGCCGCTCCCCCGAAGCCGAAAAAAATGGTCATCAACGGCATGTCCAGCGGTGTGCTGCGTGTGCCGGAGGTGGCTGTGTGGAGTTGCGCCGGTGGGCAGATGGGTGGTTGCAGCCTGGTGGGCAAGCTGGCCCATGGCACCGAAGTGACCCGCTTTGAAGATGGGGTGGCGCGCGGCCTGAAGTGGTACCGCATCGAAGGCGGTGACGTGAAGGGCTGGGTGCGCGAGGAATTCCTTAAAAATCCTGGCTGATGGCCCCCACTTGCAGTGACCTTCGGGGGGCCGCAAGGGTGGCCGTTCGGGCGGGCGTGTGTGTTTTCGTGCCAAGGCCGTCCTGCTGACGCCAAGGCCCGTGTTGCGCGACCCCGGCGGGCCTGCTGACGGTGCGGGCTGCGGGCTGCGGGCTGCGGGGGGTTGAAAGGGGGGGGGCGAATTTGCCTTCGGGATTCCCCGCCTTGCCCTGGGCTACGGCGTGCGGTCGTCGCCCAGGGCAAGGCGGGGGGCATCGCCCCACAGGCGCTCAAGGCCGTAAAAATCCCGGGCCTCGTCGATAAAGACATGCACCACCAGATCGCCGTAATCCATCAGGATCCAACGGCCCTCGCCACGCCCCTCGATGTTGATGGGCTCGCGCCCGGACTGGGACAGGGCGGCGTCGATGCTCTGGTAGATGGCGTCTACCTGAGTGCTTGAGTGACCGGTCACCACCAGAAAAAAATCGGCGATGCTGGTCAGTTCCGTGACCTCAAGGGCGACGATGTCGTCGCCCATTTTGGCGTCGGCAGCCGCCGCAGCAATGCGCGTGGCCTGCTCCGCTGAAATTTCCTGGTGTGGTGCCGGGGAAGTGTGGGCTTGGGTGGGACTGCTCATAATTTTGCCGGATTATACAGGTAAAGCGCCCTGTGGACAACCGCCTTTCGGGGCGGTGCAAGCCAGAGGTGGCGTCATCGCCTGCCACCGGCGGTCTGGGGGGTGCGGAAAAAAGTGCGCACTGTTATCGCTGAACGGTTGACACGGTGCCGTCAAATTGGTTTGACTGTGTGCACATGTTGTGCATTGCGCGTGTGTCGGGGGGCTTGCCCACGCAGGCGGCAAGGGCGGGTAAAAAGTTTAAAAACCGATGGGGCGAGTCCGGCGGCGCCGGATATCTCCCCTCTTTGTGTAACAGGGGGGTGTCATGTTTCCGATTGGCTCGTTTCCGGGTTTGATGAAGGTGGTTGTGTCCCGCCGGGTGCGGGCCTCGGTGGCACTGGTGATGTCGCTGCTGATGACGCTGGCTCCGACAGTCAGCTTTGCCCAGACTCCCGTTCCCGCACGGGTGTTCCAGAACGACATTCTGGAGGCGTTTGTGCCGGGTCCGCTGACCTGGGTGCGAATTCCGGAGCCGGGCAACCTGTCGCTGTTCGTGGCCAACCGGGCCGCCGCCGTCCGGCTGGGCAAGGCCCTGTTCTGGGACATGTCGGTGGGCAGCACCGGCACCCAGGCGTGCGCCACCTGCCATTTTCACGCCGGTGTGGACGCCCGCGACCGCAATCAGGGGCATCCGGGCGCCAATGCCATCTTCGAGGTGGGGGGCGCCAACCACCAGGCGGCCCTTGCGGACCTGCCGTTCACCACTTTTGCCGACCCGGACAACCGTTTCTCGGCCCGTACCCGCAGTAATCTGGACGATGTGTTTGGCTCCCAGGGCGTGCCGTTTTCAGCCTACAAGGCGATCACCCCCGGCAACCCGGTGGACAGCACGACACCCCTCGCCGACGGTGTATTCAACGCCCCGGACGCGGGTGGCATGGCACTCAACACACGCCGCGTCACCGGGCGCAACACGCCCTCCGCCATCAACGCGGTGTTCAACCTGCGCAACTTCTGGGATGGTCGCGCCGCCATGGCCTTCAACGGCGTGACGCCGTTCGGCCAGCACGACCCGGCGGCGAAGGTGTGGACGGTGGGCACCACGGGCGTGCCCACGCAGGTGTCGATCCAACTGGACCTTTCCAGCCTGGCCTCCCAGGCGGTGGGGCCGGTGCTGAACGACGTGGAGATGTCTGCCACCGGTCGCAACTGGACCGACGTGGGGCGCAAGCTGTTGCCCATGCAGCCCTTGATGCAGCAGGCGGTGAGCCCCGCCGACAGCGTGCTGGGGGGCATGGCGGCGCCGGGCGCCGGACTGACCGGCACCTATGCCGACATGGTGCGCGCCGCCTTCCAGCCCGCCTGGTGGAACAGCACCACGCCGGTCACCGTGAACGGCGGTTCGTATTCCGTGATGGAGGCCAATTTTTCGCTGTTCTTCGGCCTCGCCATCCAGATGTACGAGTCCACCCTGGTGTCCGACAACGCCAAATTCGATCAGGTGCGGCGCGGTGACGTGCTGCCCGACGGCACCGTGGCCAGGCTGACCGCCAACGAACTGCGCGGTCTGGAGATTTTCACCAACATCGGGCAGAACACCAACCCGGACACGCCGGTGGGTTTTTGCGCCATCTGCCACCTGGGCCCGGAGTTCACCGGCGCGGCGGTCAGCCAGGTGGGGTTGGGTGGATTGGCGCTGCCGGGACTCCCGGTGGCCCCGGAGTTCCTCGTGGAGCGCATGCAATCCGGCGCCGGGCTGGCCCTGGCGCGGCTGGTGATGAGCACCAATCCGCTGCCGGATCAACTGCCGTTTCCCGCCGGTTTCAACCTGAACCCGGACACCTCGCCCCTCACCCTCACCATCCAGGTGCGGCCCCACGCCGGTGACCCCACCGCCAGCGGCACCTACAAGAACGCCTTTGGCAAAAAACTCACCCAGCCCGCCGTCACGGCCCTGGGGCTGGAGCCGAATCCGCAAACGCCCACCTCTCCGGCCGTCACGGCCACGCTGACCGTGGGCCGGGACGGCAGCATCGGGCTGGAGGTGTCCACCTTCAACCTGGTTCCGGGCGTGTACGACGTGCTGGCGGGCAACGTGGTGCTGGGCACCCTCACGTCCGTACCCAACGTGGTGTATGACCTGGGCTTCTACAACGTGGGAGCGACGCCCACCGTGGACGACATGGGGCTGGGCGGCAGCGTCAATCCGGACGGCCTGCCGGTGAGTCTTTCGAAGCAGCGCATCATGGGCCTGCCGGAGCCGTTCATTCGCGCCGGGGTGCCGACGGTGATTGATCCGGTCACCGGGTTGCCGATGACCATCGTGGCGCCGATTGCCACCGATACGCCGCTGATCAACGGCACCTTCAAGGTGCCGAGTCTGCGCAACGCGGAACTGACCGCCCCCTACTTCCACAACGGCGGCAAGCGCACCCTGTGCGACGTGGTGGATTTCTACAACCGGGGCGGGGATTTCCATGCCGAAAACGCGCAGGACATCGCCCCGCTCATCCAGAACCTGGGCATGACCGCCAGGGACAAGGCCGATGTGGTGGCCTTCCTGCTCACCCTCACCGACAACCGGGTGCGCAACCAGCAGGCGCCGTTCGACCATCCGCAACTGTTCATTCCCAACGGCCACACGGCCGCTGGCGGTCTGGCGCCCGACGCCCAGGTGCTGGACGCCAACGGCGACGGTGTGGCCGACGACAACTGGCTGGAACTGCCCGCCGTGGGCGCCGCCGGCGGGCCGACGCTCCAGGACTTCCTGGGCGGTGGCGTGGGCGCCTGTCTGGTGACGACACCGGACACCACGGCGCCGGTGGTGACCGCTCCGGCGTCCGCCACCGTGGCGGCGGTGGACGGCACCGGCACGCCGGTGACCAGCGTGGCGATCCAGACGTTCCTGGGCAGCGCCACGGCCAGCGACAACGTGGGCGTGACCAGCTTTACGAACAATGCCCCGGCCAGGTTCCCGCTCGGGGTCACCCTGGTGACTTTCACCGCCACCGACGCGGCGGGCAACACCGGCACGGCGAGCGCCAGCGTGACGGTGGCCGACCAGACCCAACCGCTGGTGACCCCCCCGGTGTCCATCACCGTCACGGGGACGGACGCCACCGGGATTGCCAGCACCAATCCTGCGGTCGCGGCGTTCCTGGCCGGGGCCACGGCCACCGACAACGTGGGGGTGACCAACCTGACGAACAACGCCCCGGCGCAACTGCCGACAGGTGTCACCACGGTGACCTTCACCGCCACGGATGCGGCGGGCAACACCGGCACGGCCAGCGCCAGCGTGACGGTGATTGATCCGACCCTCCCGACGGACACCACGCTGCCGGTGGTGACCGCCCCGGCAGCCGTCACCGTGGCGGCGGTGAACGGCTCCGGCACGCCGGTGACGAATGCGGCGATCCAGACGTTCCTGGGCGGTGCCACGGCCACCGACAACGTGGGGGTGACCAGCCTGACGAACAACGCCCCGGCGCAGTTCCCGCTCAACGTCGCCACGCTGGTGACCTTCACCGCGAGTGACGCGGCGGGCAACACCGGCACGGCCAGTTCCACGGTGACGGTGACCGATCAGACCCAACCGGTGGTGACCCCCCCGGCGTCCATCACCGTGGTGAGCTCCACGGCGGTGGCGGTGTCCGACCCGGCGATCCAGGCGTTCCTCGGCGGCGTGAAGGCCACGGACAACGTGGGGGTGTCGGGAGCCATCCAGAACAACGCCCCGCTGTCCTTCCCGCCCGGCGTCACCACGGTGACGTTCACTGCGGCGGACGCGGCGGGTAACACCGGCACGGCCAGCACCACGGTAACCGTGGCGGCCCAGACCAACACCCCGCTGCACGATGCGGTGTGGGCCGGGGACAAGGCGAAGGTGGAAAGCCTGATTGCGGGAGGCGCCAGCCCCGACGCCATCGGCGTGGATGGCCGCACCCCGCTGCATCTGGGGGCCATCAAGAACAACAAGGAGATTGTCGGCATCCTGCTGAAGACGGTGAAGAAGATCAACGGCACCGACAATTTCGGCCACACGGCGCTGTTCTACGCCACCAACGCCGAGGTGCGCAAGCTGCTCCTCAGCTACGGCGCCATCTCGTTGTAGCACGCCGGGCAGCCCGGACATGAAAGACTCCGTGAGGCGCCGGGCCACACGGGGTCTTTTTTTTGCGCCGGGGGCAACCGAAAGGAGGGGCCGAGCGTGTCATCCCGGCCCGTGATAGCATTGTTGCCCCTTGGTGGAGATCCATGCAAAACGTTGACCTTGCCCATCTGACGGCCATCCTGCAGGCATCCATTTCGCCGGTGGCGCTGATCTCCGGCGTGGGCCTGTTGCTGATGTCCCTCACCAACCGCTTCGGGCGGCTGACGGACCGTGCCCGCGACCTGGGACGCCAGGCCCGCACCGCCACTCCTGCGGAAATGGCGCGGCTGGACGACCAGATCGTTATCATCTACCGTCGGGTGGACATTCTCCGGGCATCCATCAGCCTGGCGGCGGCCAGCATCCTGTGCGCCAGTGTCATGATCATCGCCCTGTTTGCCGCCTACACCTTCAACGCCCCGCTGCACTATTTCACCATCGGGACGTTTATTCTTGGCGCCGTCTGTCTGCTGGCCTCGATTATCCTGTTCATCAAGGACGTGGGCATGTCGCTGAAGGCGCTGAGGATGGACCTGGGAGAGCATCTGACAGACCGTACCGGGCAGCGTCGCAGCGGGCAGTAGCCCGAGCCCCCTGCCGGGGGGGGCGGGCAACCCCGTGTCGCCGGGAGCGGGTGGCGCTCAGCGGTACAGGCGGTGGGTGCGGATGTACGCAGCCACTGTCGGGGGAAGCCCCTCCACCGCTTCGGTGCCAGCCGTCAGGGCCTTGCGGATGGCGGTGCCCGACACCGGGCACGGCGGGATCGGCACCAGCGTCAGGCGGATGCCGTCGGCGGAGGTCAGGGGCAGGGGCGCCTCGGGGTCGCGGCCGCAGCAGTCCAGCAGGGGGGAAAAATCGACACCCGCCAGCGCCGACAGTTCCGCCAGTTGCCCAAAACGGGCGCCGGGGCGGAACAATACCGCCAGCGGCACGCGGCGCAGCACCGCATCCGGGCGGTGCCAGGCGTCGATGCGCAGCAGCGCGTCCAGCCCCAGAATCAGGGTCCAGCGGGTTGCGGGAAAAGCGGCGCACAGGGCGTCCAGGGTGTCGATGGTCCAGGACGGTCCGCTGCGGCGCACCTCGATGGCGTCCACCTCGAACCCGGCGATGTGTTCCGTGGCCAGCCGCACCATCTCCAGCCGGTGGGCGGCGGGGGCCAGGTCATGGCGTTTGAGGGGCGGCTCACCCGCCGGGATGAAGCGGATGCGGTCCAGCGCCAGGGCCTTGCGACAGGCCTCGGCCACGCGCAGGTGACAGGTGTGCACCGGGTTGAAGGTGCCGCCAAAGATACCGATGCGGGGGGCGGGCATTCTGCTCAGGTACGCAACTGGCCGTCGCCCAGCACCACGAATTTCTGGCAGGTCAGTTCCCGCAGGCCCATGGCGCCACGGGCGTGCAGGCGGCTGGTGGAGATGCCGATCTCGGCCCCCAGACCGAACACGCTGCCGTCGTGCAGGCGCGAGGAGGCGTTGACCTGTACCGCGGCGGCGTCCACCTCGCGCACAAAGCGCATGGCGGTGGTGTAGTCGGCGGTGACGATCACCTCGGTGTGTTGCGATCCGTGGCGGCGGATGTGGGCCACGGCGTCGGCGTAGCTGTCCACCACCTTCACGCTCATTTCCAGGCACAGCCACTCGGTGTCCCAGTCCGGGTCCACGGCGCCGACGGTGGTCGGCGCGGAGTCCTTCAGCAGGGGCAGGGCGCGGGGGCAGGCGTGCAGTTTCACCCCCAGCTTCTGCATGCGGGTGCCCAGACGGGGCAGGAAATCGGCGGCCAGGTCACGGTGGACCAGCAACGTCTCCAGGGCGTTGCAGGTGCCGGGGCGTTGCACCTTGGCGTTTTCCGCAAGCCGCAAGGCCATGTCCAGGTCGGCGGCCTTGTCCACGTAGGTGTGGCACAGCCCCTTGTCGTGCTTGACCACCGGGATGCGGCTGTTGTCGGTGACCATGCGGATGAGCCCCTCGCCGCCCCGCGGGATGATCAGGTCGATGTAGCGGGTCTGCACCAGCAGGTGGTCCACGGCGGCGCGGTCGGTGGTCTCCAGCAGCATCACGCAGTCGCGGGGCAGTCCGGCGGCGGCCCCCGCCTGGTCCAGCACGCGGGCGATGGCGGTGTTGGAGTGGATGGCCTCGGAGCCACCCTTGAGGATCACGCCGTTGCCGCTCTTGATGCACAGGGCGGCGGCGTCGGCGGTGACGTTGGGGCGGGACTCGTAAACGATGCCGATGACGCCGATGGGCACGCGCATGCGCCCCACCAGAAAGCCGCCGGGGCGGCGCTGCATGTTTTCGATCTCGCCCACCGGATCGGGCAGGGCGGCGACTTCGTTGAGGCCGGTGGCCATGGCCTGGATGCGCGCCGGGGTCAGCGCCAGGCGGTCGAGCATGGCGGCATCCAGCCCCTTGGCGCGGCCCGCCTCCAGATCCTTCCGGTTGGCGCGGGTCAGTTCGTCCGCGTGCTCCAGCAGGGCGGCGGCCATGGCGGTGAGGGCCGCGTTCTTGACTTCGGTGGGGGTGGCGGCCAGTTGGATCGAGGCTTCCCGCACCCGGCGGGCGCGGTCGGCGACGTAGGCGGCGATGTCCCGTTCCGGGGTGATCGCGGGGTTCTGGTGGGGGGAGTGCTTGGACATGTCGGGGTTACCTCGGGGCCATTTTACCGGAAACCGGCGTTTCCGGCAGTCGGACGAAAGTCTTTTTTTCGATCATTTATCCGTCCTCCTTCCGGGAAGGCGCGTATTGCGCGGCATTCGGGGGGGGTGTGGGGGGCAAAGCCGCCGCGCCCGGCGGCACCACCACAGGGCGCCGGTGGAGCGGGGGCGGAGCGGGGGCATTGACCCGGAGTGGGTAAGTTTCTTACAATCTCAGGCTTCCCTTCAAGGAAAAACGGGAAAATGGAAGAATGCCGGGGGACCGCGCCGCGCTGGCGCCAGCTTCCGGGTGGCTAACAGGATACGGGAAAGTAGTGCTCAACGCCCTTTCGGACAAGCTCGAAAAGGTACTCGGTCGCCTCAAGGGGCGGGGGGTGCTCAACGAGCAGAACATTGACGAGGCCCTCAAGGAGGTGCGCTTTGCGCTCCTCGAGGCCGACGTGCATTTTGCGGTGGTGAAGTCGTTCATCGCCGGGGTGCGCGAGCAGTGTTTGGGGCAAAACGTGCTGGGCAGCCTGTCTCCGGGCCAGCAGGTGGCCGGGGTGGTGCAGCGCGAACTGGCGCGGGTGATGGGTGGCCAGCAGGCGCAGCTTGATCTGCTCCCCGACGACCTGACGCCGATCCTGATGGTCGGCCTGCAGGGTTCCGGCAAGACCACCACCAGCGGCAAGCTGGCGTTGCGCCTCAAGGGGCAGGGTCGGCGGGTGCTGCTGGTGGCCTGCGACCTGCAACGTCCCGCGGCGGTGGAGCAGCTCAAGACCCTGGGGGGGCAGATCGGCGTGCCGGTGCTGGACCCGCAGCCCGCCGGGGGGGACCCGGTGGCGGCGGCGAAAGCCGGGCTGGAACACGCCCGCGTGAACCGCTTCGACGTGGTGCTGTTCGACACCGCCGGGCGGCTGCACGTGGACGCCGAACTGATGGCCCAGCTGGTGCGCGTGAAGCAGGCGGTGTCGCCGCGCGAAACCCTGCTGGTGGCGGACGCCATGACCGGCCAGGAGGCGGTGAACATCGCCGCCAGCTTCCACAAGGCCCTGGGGGTGACCGGCATCATCCTGTCCAAGCTCGAGGGCGACGCGCGAGGCGGCGCAGTGCTGTCGATGCGCGAGGTGACCGGCTGCCCCATCAAGTTTGTGGGCGTGGGCGAAAAGCTGCCGGCCCTGGAGACCTTCCACCCCGAACGCATGGCCGGCCGCATCCTGGGCATGGGCGACATGCTCGGGCTGCTGGAGCGGGCCGAGACCACGGTCACCCGTGACCAGGCCGAGGCGCTGGCGGGAAAACTGCGCAAGAGCGAGTTCACCCTCGAGGATTTTCGCGATCAGATGCGCCAGTTGCGCAAGATGGGTTCGCTGTCCGACCTTCTGGGCATGCTGCCCGGAGCGGGCAAGCTGGCCAAGGCCGCCCAGGCGGTGCCGGAAAAGGAGTTGGGCCGGGTGGAGGCGATCATCAACTCCATGACCCGCGCCGAGCGTGACAACCACACCCTGATCAATGGCAGCCGCCGCCGCCGCATCGCCAAAGGCAGCGGAACCTCGGTGCAGGAGGTCAACCGGCTGCTGAAGAATTTCGCCCAGGGCCGCAAGATGATGAAAAGTCTCGCGGGCGCCGGGGGCAAGTCATACAAACTCAGGCAGATGCTGCCGTTCTAGGACGGCGTACCGACAAAGGAGAACCAATGGCCGTTACCATTCGCATGACCCGCATGGGTCGCAAAAAATTGCCCTTCTACCGCGTGGTGGTGCTGGACAGCCGCGTGCGTCGCGACGGACGCTGCCTCGAGGTGCTGGGCACCTTCGATCCGCTGGCCGCCACCGGTGGCCTGAATTTGAAGGTCGATCGCGTGGACGAGTGGGTGAGCAAGGGCGCCACCGTGTCGGACGCGGTGCGTGACCTGGTGGTGCGCGCCCGCGCCACGGCCTGACGCCGTCCGGCCCCGCGCCGGACTGTCGCGGAGTTTTTTTGTCCATGCACGGAGACGCCGGTGAGCTGGTGATGATCGGCACCGGGGTCCGTGCCCACGGTGTGCGCGGCGAGGTGCGCGTGGCGCCCCTGTCGGGGGATCCGCAGCGCTTTGGCGCGGGTCTTTCGGTGGTGTGGCGCCGGGACGGCTTCGCCGACCGCTCGCTGACCGTGCGCCGGGCGCGCGGCAAGGGCGAACTCGCCTATGTTTTTTTTGACGAAATAGCCGACCGCACCGCCGCCGAACCCCTCAACGGCGGCCAGCTTTGGGCGCGGGCCGATTCCTCCCCCGATCTGGGCGAGGACGGCGGCTGGTACCACCATCAACTGCTGGGGCTGGAGGTGGTGGACGAAGCCGGCTCCCCCCTTGGCCGCCTGACCGGCATCTTCGACGGCCCTGCCCACGACAACCTGGAGGTCACCTCTCCCGGAGGCGTTACCTGGCTGGTGCCCGCGGTGCCGGCCTTTCTGCTGCGGGTGGAACTGGAGGCGGGACGGGTAGTGTTGCGCCCCATTCCCGGCCTGATTCCCGAGGCGGCGCGTCCTGACGCCCCCGGCCCGCCCTCCGACGGCGGTTGATCCGTGCGCGCCGCCATCATCACCCTGTTTCCCGCCATGGTGCAGGCGGTGCTCGACACCAGCATACTGGCGCGGGCGGCCCGCTGCGGATTGCTGGAGTGCGCGGTCACCCCGCTGCGGGAGTACGGCCTCGGGCGCTACCGCAAGGTGGACGACGAGCCCTATGGCGGAGGGCCGGGCATGGTGTTCCGCCCGGAGCCGGTGTTTGCCGCCGTCGAGGCGGTGGAGGCGGTTTTCGGGGTGGAGTGCCGGCGGCTGATGCCGTCGCCCCAGGGGCGGCGCTTCGATCAGGCCCTGGCGGCGGAACTGGCGGTCGAAGAGCGCCCCCTGGTGATTCTGTGCGGGCACTACGAGGGGGTGGACGAGCGGGTGCGCGAGGGGCTGCGCTTCGAGGAAATCTCCCTGGGGGATTTCGTCCTCACCGGCGGCGAACTGCCGGCCCTGGCCATGCTGGACGCGGCGGTGCGGCTGATCCCCGGAGTTCTGGGGGATGACCGCTCCCCCGTTTCCGACACCTTTACCGAGGCCGTGTCGGGGGGGCTCAAATACCCCCAGTACACCCGGCCGGAGGTGTTCCGGGGCATGGCGGTGCCCGAGGTGCTGCGCTCCGGCCATCATGCGGAAATCGAGCGCTGGCGGGCCGGGCAGGCCCACGCCGCCACCCGCTCCAAGCGCCCCGACCTGCTGGCCGGCGAGCGGGACGCCGCCGATGCCTGAGGCCGCCATTTATGTGGCCCTGGTGCACGGCCCGGTGAAGAACAAGCGCGGCGAGCGGGTCACCACCGCCGTTACCGGCCTGAATGTTCACGACATCGCCCGCGCCGTGACCACCTATGGGGGCCGGGGCTATTTTCTGGTCACCCCGCTGGCGGCCCAGCAGGAGTTGGTGCGGCGCATGGTGGCGCATTGGGAAGGTAGTTTTGGCACCCATTACAACCCCAACCGCAAGGACGCGCTGGGGGTGGCCGAAGTGGTAAACAGCCTGGACGATACCATCGCCGCCGTGGCCGGGCGCGAGGGCGGGGCGGCGCCCCGGGTGGTGGTGACTTCGGCGCGGGAGGTGGCGGGGGTGGCGCCGGTGACGTTCAGCGACCTGCGGGGGCGGATTGCCGATGGTGGCGCGCCGCTGTTGCTGGTGTTCGGCACCGGCTGGGGCCTGGTGGAGGAAACCATCGGCGGCGCCGACCTGCTGCTGGAGCCGATCCACGGTCATGGCGGATACAACCACCTGAGCGTGCGCAGCGCCGTGTCCATCGTGCTGGACCGTCTGCTGGGAGAGCGTGGGGAGCGGGGGCCGGAGTAGAGAAAAAGATTTGGAGATTCTTGATCCCGTTCGGTGGATCAGGCATAATGGGCGTTTCCCATGGGCGTGTTCCGTGGTGCCTTTTGCGGGGGGTCTGTCGCCCTTTGGCGGTCGGGTCCTTCGTGTGATTTTTGTGGAGAAGAGTGATGAACCGGCTTGAGCGCATCGAAAAATCCCTGGCGGCCACCAACCGCCCCCAGTTCGTTGTGGGCGATGCGGTGCGGGTGCATGCCAAGGTGGTGGAGGGCGGCAAGGAGCGCATCCAGGTGTTCGAGGGAGTGGTGATCGCCCGCAGTGGTGGATCCAACCGCGAAACCTTTACCGTGCGCAAGGTGTCGTATTCCACCGGTGTGGAGCGCGTGTTCCCGCTGAACTCACCGAACGTGGACAAGGTCGAGGTGGTGCGCCGCGGCCGGGTGCGCCGCGCCAAGCTGTATTACCTGCGGGAGCGTCGCGGCAAGGCCGCGCGCATTGCCGAGCGCGACATGCGTGGCAAGCGGGCTGCCGAACTGGCCGCCCTGCTGGCTGCCGAGGGCGTCGCCAGCGCTGCTCCGGAAACCCCGGAAGCGACCTCTCCCGGTGTCGCCGATGGCGGAGCCGCCGACGAGACCAAGCCGGGCGCCTGACGGCTCCGGTGCGGTTGCATCCGGCTGTGATGCGCCCAGGTCCGTTGTGGGAATACGAAGGCCGTGCCCAGGGTCGTGGCGCACGCGCCATTGCCGGCATTGATGAGGCCGGGCGCGGGCCGTTGGCCGGTCCGGTGGTGGCCGCGGCGGTGATTCTCGACGCGGCGGATCCCATCGCGGGGCTCAACGACTCGAAGCAACTCTCCGAGAAGACCCGGGAACGACTGTTCACGGAAATTCACACCCGGGCCCGTGCGGTGGGGGTGGGCATTGTGCATGCCGGGGAGATCGATCGCATCAACATTCTTCAGGCGACCATTCTGGCCATGACCCAGGCGGTGGAGCGATTGTCGGCGGGTGGCGTCGAGGCCGATTACCTGCTGCTCGATGCCCTGACCCTGTCGGCGCTGCCCCTGCCCCAGGAGGGGATCATCGGCGGCGACGGCAAGAGCGCCAGCATCGCCGCCGCCTCCATCGTGGCCAAGGTTACCCGGGACCGCATCATGGTGGCATACAACGACAACTTTCCGGGCTATGGATTTGCCGTCCACAAGGGCTATCCCACCCGCGCCCACCGCGAGGCGCTGTCGCGCCTCGGCCCCTGTCCCATCCATCGGCGCAGCTTTCGGGGCGTCGCCTAGACCCGTGGCGTGGTTCACAAAGCAGGAAGAAAAGCCGGGGGCGGGCGGCCTGCTGGGGCGCGAGGCCGAGGACCTGGCCTGCCGCCACCTGCGGGACGGCGGCATGGCGGTGGTGGCGCGCAACTATCGCGCCGGGCGGGTGGAGCTGGATATCGTTTGCACCGATGGTGACGCGGTGGTGTTCGTGGAGGTCAAGGCGCGCAGCTCCAGCGGTTTTGGCGGCGCCCCGGCGGCGATCAGCGCCACCAAGCGCGGCCGGGTGGGGCGGGCGGCCCGGCATTACCTGACGGAAAAGGGGTTGTACGGGGAAGTTCCGTGCCGCTTCGATGTAGTATTGGTGGACGCGGGGCAGCGTCCATATCGGATCACCCATATTCCCAACGCCTTCGCCGTGGAGGAGACCTAGCCTGTGGAGATCGGGTTCAATCAGAACGTCCCGGCGCATGGCAAGCTGTACCATGTGCAGACCGAGGACGTGGAGGCCTCGGCCGAAATCGTCACTCACGTATTCATGGATGGGCGCATCCTGCATACCTACCGGCTGTCCTACGCGGACTGGAAGACCGACGCCGCGTGGCGTCCCCGGGTGGCCGAGCAGGCCAAAAAGCAGCACACGCTGATGGTCGCCGCCATTCATCGCGGTCGCTTTGAACAGCCGAGCGCCTGAATTCAGATTGCAATGTGCAACAACAGGTTATACTGAAGAGTTGTGGTTTACCGTCCGCCCCGTCATGGATGGTGATCGCGTTAAGGGCGCGATCGGGGTGGCTTGGGGCCGCGTGTCCGCACGCGGCATGATTTGACCGGCAGGGAGTCCGCATGAGCAATTCAGGCAGCAATCCGGGTGACAATTCAGGCCGCGGGCCGGACCACGGGCAGGGTGGTGGCGGGTACGGCGGCTTCACCGTGGCCGTGCTGGTGGCACTGGTGGCCGGCTGGCTGCTGGGGTCCAGCATGCAGGCGGGCCCGGTCATGGCCCAGGGCACGTTTGACGGCCTGAAAATCTTTACCGAGGTGCTCAACGACATCCAGACCAAGTATGTCGAAGAGGTAGACAGCGAGAAGCTCATCGAGGGCGCCATCCGCGGCATGATCGATACCCTCGATCCGCACTCCTCTTATATGCGCCGGGAGGAATACAAGGACCTGCAGTCCGACACCAAGGGCGAATTCGCCGGGCTGGGCATCCAGATCGCCGTGCGGGATCGCAAGCTGGTGGTGATTTCCCCCATCGACGATACCCCGGCGGCCCGTGCCGGCATTCTGGCCGGTGACCACATCTCCGAGGTGGACGGCACCGCCACTAAGGACTTGACGGTGAACGAGGCGGTGAACCGCATGCGCGGCGTCAAGGGCACCACCGTGGTGCTGACCATCCTCCGCGAGGGCGAGGAAAAACCCCTCAAATTCACCCTGAAGCGCGACATCATCAAGGTCGAGAGCGTCACCTCGCGCACGGTCAGCGATGGCATCGGGTATGTGCGCATCAGCCAGTTCCAGGACCGTACCGGCGCCGAACTGCGCAAGGCCCTGGGCAAGCTCAAGGCCGACGGCATGGAGCAACTGGTGCTGGACCTGCGCAACAACCCCGGAGGCCTGCTGACGGCCTCGGTGGAAGTCACCGAGCAGTTCATCGGCGAGGGCGAGATGGTGGTGTACATTCAGGGCCGCGACGGCGACCGTGAAGAGTATTTTGGCCACAGCGGCAAGTACGCCGACGTGCCGATAGTGGTGCTGGTGAATGGCGGTTCCGCCTCGGCGTCCGAGATTGTTTCCGGCGCCCTGCAGGATCTGAAACGCGCCGTGGTGGTGGGCACCCAGTCCTTCGGCAAGGGATCGGTGCAGACCATTCTGCCTCTGTCCGACGATTCGGGATTGCGGCTGACCACCGCCAAGTACTACACCCCCGCCGGGCGTTCCATCCAGAACAAGGGGGTGACCCCGGACGTGGTGGTGGAATTCAACGCCGACACGGCGGTTTCCAAGGAGCGCAAGCGGGCCTTTGTACGGGAACGCGATCTGGAGCGCCATCTGGAAACCGAGCCGTCGCAGAAGGACGATCGGGACAAGCCGATCGGCGAACAGAGCGACGAGGCGGAGGGGGACATCAAACTCAGCACCGAGGAGGAGTCCTTCCTGCGTGACAACCAGTTGCAGGCAGCGGTGGACCTCCTCAAGGGGTGGCGGGTGATGGCCCACAGCCTGGCTCCCCCGCACCCGGCCGAGGCCACGAAGTAACCCCCCGAAGGGCATCGCACGGTTCGGGCGCGTGTTGCCGGTAACCTTGTGGCTGATCCGCCACGGCCAGGCGGAGACCGGAGGCGCCCTGACCGGCCACCGGGACCCTCCCCTGGCGGCGGCGGGCCACCTTCAGGCGGCGGACGCGGCCGCGGCGCTCAGCGGCATCCCCCTGGCGGCGGTTTACTGCAGCGACCTGCAGCGCAGCGAAAACACCGCCCGTGCGGTGGCGGCCCGCAGTGGCGGGGCGCCGCTCGAAACCGATCCGCACCCAACCGCTCCCCACAGGCTTGTTCCGTGTGCCGATGGTCGGCTGCGGGAACGCCATTTTGGCGATTGGGAGGGGGTGTCGGTGGCCGAATTGCAGCGTTCCGACCCCGATTCCCTGGCCAGGCTCTGGTGCGACCCCCGATTTTCCCCCCCCGGCGGAGAGAGCTTTGCCACGCTGGCGGCGCGTGCGCTGGCGTGTCTGGGCGAACTGCCGCCCCGCCACCCCGGACTTCCCATCGCGGTCGTCACCCACGGGGGGGTGTTGCGGGCGGTGCTGGCCGACGCGCTGGGGCTGGATCTGGCCGCCGCCATGCGCATTGAGGTGGCGTGGGGGCACGCCGTGCTGCTGCAGCGGTTCCCGGACGGCGGCATGCGTCTGGTGGGGGTCAATCTGCCCCCCCAGGCCTGGGGGATCATGTGGCATGCCCTGGAAGCCGACGATTTTCGCCTGACCGCCTGAACTCCCCACCCCGGTGGGTGGTGATTTGGAATCCACCTCCGGCCCGGCTATCATCGGAGGGTGGGGAGACACCGTTTTGCAGGTGTGTGGCGGGTGGCGGGCATAACGCAACAAGGAGGATGGCGTGTACAAAGGCTTGGTGGTCGGTCTGTCCGTGGCGGCGGCGGTGGCGTGTGGGGGCGGCGCCCTGGCGGCTTCCGACCGTGCCACCGTGGACAGTGCCCAGTTGCAGGCCATCTCCCGCACCTTCGTGGACATTGCCGAACAGATCACTCCGGCGGTGGTGGGCGTGTCCACCTCCCGCGTGGTGGGGGGAGCGTCCGGAGGCGCGCCGCCATTTTTTACCGATCCCTATTTTCGCTGGTTCTTTGGCGAAAAGACCCCCGACTTTGGTCCCCGTGACCACGAGGAAGAGGGGCTTGGTTCCGGCGTGCTGGTGTCGCAGGACGGGTTGATCCTCACCAACGCCCACGTGGTGGACGCGGCGGACCATATCCGGGTGACCCTGGTGGATCGGCGCTCCTTCAAGGCCACGGTGGTGGGGGTGGACAAGAAAACCGACCTGGCGGTGTTGCGTATCGACGGTGAGCACTTGCCGTGGGTGCCATTTGGCGACAGCACGGCGCTGCGCGTGGGCGAGGTGGTGCTGGCGGTGGGCAACCCCTTTGGTCTCAGCCAGACCGTGACCATGGGCATCGTCAGCGGTGTGGGACGCCAGGGGGTGGGCATCACCGACTACGAGGATTTTATTCAGACCGATGCCGCCATCAATCCCGGCAACTCCGGTGGCGCCATGGTGAACACGCGTGGCGAACTGGTGGGAATCAATACCGCCATCTTCACCCAGAGCGGCGGTTACGAAGGCATCGGCTTTGCCATTCCCGCCAATCTGGCGCGCGGCGTCATGGGGAGCCTGGTCAAAAAGGGGCGCGTGGTGCGCGGCTGGTTGGGGGTGTCCATCCAGGAGATGACCCCGGAACTGGCCGCCCAGTTCGGCCTTGCCAGCCCGCGCGGGGCGCTGGTCACCGATGTGGTCAAGGGCAGCCCGGCGGACAAGGCCGGGCTCAAACGCGGCGACGTGATCCTGACCCTGAATGAGCGCGAGATCCACAAGCTGACCCAGTTGCGGCTGCTGGTGGCGGCCACCGAAGTGGGCTCGGAAGTGGAATTGACGTACCAGCGGGATGGCCAGCGCAAGCGCGCCCGCGTGGCGGTGGGAGAACTGCCCGAAGAGGCCGCCGCGGTTCCCGAGGCGCCGGAGGTCACCGGTTCCGGCCTCGACAACGTGCTGGGCGGCATCAAGGTGGGCGCCATCGACCGGGAGTCGGCGCGGCGCTTCCAGATCGATCCCGCCACGCGGGGGGTGCTGGTGCAGGATGTGGTGCCGGGCAGCGCCGCCTCACGCTCCGGGCTGATTCCGGGTGATGTGATCGTCGAAATCAACCGCAAGGACGTGGCCGGTCTGGTGGATTTCAACCGTATTGCGCGGGAGATCAAACCCGGGCAGCGGGTGCTGGTGCTGATTTCGCGCCAGGGCCAGACTCTGTTCGTGGGGATCGAGCCGTAAACTGGGGTGCACCCGGTGGGGGTGCCCGGGGGAATTGGGGGTACTTTGGGTATGCACGAACCGAAGCGAATTGCCTCGCTGGCGCAGGTGCGAGGCCGTGATGACCGCGTCCTCTCCGAATGCTACGTGGTGGCCATGGGGTTTTCCGGCTGCTCCGTGCTGTCGGAAATGGCGGTGGACGCGGGGGTTTCGGTGTTCGTGGATTTTGTATTCCTGAACACCCGTGGCGCCCCCGAGGGGGAAACCGTGGCCGCCCGCGTGGTCGCCTGCACGCGACGCCCCGGAACCTACTGGATTCAACTGCGCTTCGACCGCAGCCTGGACCGGGAAGACGGCTCGCGGCTGGCGGATTTCATTCTTCGGGAACAGGGGGCAGGCCCAGCAACGCCGCCCCCACCGCTGCATGCAGCCGGGGCCGGAAACGCTTGATGCCGGAGTTCTCCGGGTCCGGGTGTACCCGGTTGGAAAGCAGCACCACCACCCATTCCCGTTCCAGATCCACCCACACCGAGGTGCCGGTGAAGCCCAGGTGCCCCGCCGAGGTGCGGCCGAAATGGGGGCCCGCAGTGGTGGGTGGCGGGTAGGGAGTATCAAAACCCAGTGCCCAGGAAGAGCCCGGCACCACCGTGTTGCGGGTCAGGCAGCGGCGCGCCACGGCCTGGGTGGTCCAGGTCGAGCGACCGTGCCAGGCGTCCACCAGCGCCAGCCCCCAGCGGCCCACGTCCCCGGCGGTGCCAAACAGCCCGGCGTGACCCGACACACCCCCCATGGCGAAGGCGTTGTCGTCATCCACGGCGCCCCGGATAACGCCACCGCGCCAGTCGCGACGGGCGGTCGGCGCCACGTCGTGACCCTCAAGGCGCCGGGCCTGATTGCCGGGGTTGTAGGCGGTGTCCGCCAGCCCCAGGGGCTCCGCCACCAACCGGCGAAACAATTCCTCCAAAGGGGTGCCGGTGGCCCGCTCCAGGGCCACGCCCAGCAGGATGAAGCCCGGATCGCTATAAACACTCTTCTCCCCCGCCGGGCGCTCTGGCGGCTCCGCCATGATCCGACGCACGATCCAGTCGCGACATGCCGGGGTGCCGGGGGCGAGTCCGGCGCCGTCCGCGCCACAGGCCATTTCATAAAACGGCTTCCACGCCGGCAGCCCCGAGGAGTGGGTGAGCAGGTGGAACAGGGTCACGTCGGCGGTGGCCCAGGCCAGTTCCGGCAGCAGCCGGGAAACCGGATCGGCGGGGTCCAGGCGGCCCTGATCCATCAGGCGCATGAAGCAACTGGCGGTGCTCATGGCCTTGGTGATGGAGGCCAGGTCGTAACGCGTGCCGGGATGCACGGCGGGGGCGGGGGGATGGCCGGCGTCGGCCCGAAAAAGGCTGCCCGCGGCCTGCCGCCACACCACTGCGCCACGCTCCGCCACCCACAGCACCGCGCCGGGGAACACCCCCTCGGCGACTCCCGCCGCCAGCACCCTCCGGGTTGCCGCGAAACGTTCCGGTCCCGAATCTGTTTTGCCGCCTGCCATGGGGTCCACCTTTTGATGCGTTGCCGCCGATTTGTCCCTTCCGCCACCCGTGCCGGTTTCCTGCCGCCGGGGGGGGGCGCAATGTTTGACCGGGCAAGACTCTTTATCGTACTATCCCCCGTCAAGAGACTACATCTGACGCCGTGAATGGCGTCAAAAATTGACGCTGCGGATGGCGTCAGGACAGATTTGACGTACTGGCGGCGTTGGCCGTGCATACCCATATCCTCACCACTTGTAGCAAAGGGGATTGATCGATGGCGTTGATGATTACCGAAGAGTGCATTAACTGTGCGGCCTGCGAGCCCGAGTGCCCGAACGAGGCCATTCACGAGGCCGATCCCGTGTATGTGATCGAGCCCGATCTGTGCACCGAGTGCGTCGGTTTCCACGAGGAGGCCCAGTGTGCCGCCGTGTGCCCGGTGGATTGCTGCGTGCCCGATCCGGCCCACGAAGAAACCGAGGAGCAGTTGCTGGCCAAGAAGGATCGCATCCACCCGAACGGTTAACCGGCACGGCCCCCGGCGGGGGGCACGGCCCCCGGCGGGGGGCACGGCCCCCGGCGGTATTCGCGAAAACCCGTGGCTGATCCCGGATTCATCGCGAAACGTTCCGCGCCTTTCGAGGCTCCAGGACGCGACCGGCGGGGGGCACGGTCCCCGGCGGTATTCGCGAAAACCCGTGGCTGATCCCGGATTCATCGCGAAACGTTCCGCGCCTTTCGAGGCTCCAGGACGCGACCGGCGGGGGGGCACGGTCCCCGGCGGTATTCGCGAAAACCCGTGGCTGATCCCGGATTCATCGCGAAACGTTCCGCGCCTTTCGAGGCTCCAGGACGCGACCGGCGGGGGGGCACGGCCCCCGGCGGTATTCGCGAAAACCCGTGGCTGATCCCGGATTCATCGCGAAACGTTCCGCGCCGTCTGGCGGTATGGCGCGCCCCTGTTCACCGGCCGCAGGCGGAGGTTGCGCCGCCGCGGTGATCCTGTCATCGTAATCAGGGGCCCGCCGGGCGGCGGGCCTTTTTTGTTGTCACTCCCGCAGCGGCGTCAGGGGGAGAATCCCGCCATGCAGACCGAACACACCGAACGCCGGAGACAAGTGGTTCTGGATACCGAAACCACCGGTCTCAGTCCCGGCGAAGGCCACCGTATCGTGGAGGTCGGTCTGGTGGAGATGGTCAACCGCCACTGCACCGGCAACACCTTTCACCACTACATCCACCCCCAGCGCGAAATCCCCGAAGAGGCCGCGCGCATCCACGGCATCACCGACGCCCAGGTGGCGGGCGCCCCAAAATTCGGCGAGATCGCCGAAGCCATGCTGGCGTTCATCGGCGACTCCCCCCTGGTGATCCACAACGCCGTGTTCGACCTGTCGTTCCTCAACCACGAACTGGCCTTGTGCGGCCGCCCCTCCCTGGACGGGCACCCGGTGGTGGACACCCTCACCGAGGCGCGCCGCCGCCACCCGCGCCAGCGCAACAGCCTGGACGCCCTGTGCCGCCGCTACGGCGTGGACAACAGCCAGCGCACCCTGCACGGCGCCCTGCTCGACGCCGAAATCCTTGCCGATGTCTACGTGGCCATGCTGGGAGGCCACCAGACCGCGCTGGACGGCCTCACCGAGCAGTGGGGCGGCTCCACACTGGTCATCGCCGGAGAGGCGAGCCGCGCCTCCTCCCACCCCGGCCTGATCCCCCATGGCGCCACCCTGCCCGTGGGCAGGGTTCCCCGTCTGGTTCCCCCCAGCCCCGAAGAACTTGCCGCCCACACCACCCTGCTCACCCGTCTCGAAGGAGGAAGCTCCGGCCACTGACAAGAGCCGGGGAAACCCCTCAGGCGTATTCGCGGGCAGGCCACGGCAGGCACGGCAGGCACGGCCTGCAGCGGTATTCGCGAAAAACACACGGCGAGGGCCAGGTTCATCGCGAAGTCGGCCGCGCGGGTGGAAACGGCCTGCCGTCCCGACCGATGATTGAATCGGCCCGCACCGGGCCTGTCGAAGGGGGCTGCCCGGCGTCCGGCGATCCGGGGGCCAGCGGCCTGCCGTCCCGGCCGGTGATTGAATCGGCCCGCACCGGGCCTGTCGAAGGGGGCTGCCCGGCGATCCGGGGGCGCCCCGAACCCCGCCCACCCCTTAAAACCCGCGTCGGATCTGCGTTCCTGGCGAATCTGGCCGCGAATCTTTGTTTCTCTACGCCACTTTGGCCACCACAGCGCCAAAAATCGCGCACTCAAGCCATTGAAAATGCGTGGCCTTTTCCCCGAAGTCCTGCGAAAAAACCGCTGCTGAAAACATCCATGTGCCGCAGTCTTATCCGGTATATCAACGGGTTGCGTGCATTCCGGGGCGGGTTTCACCACACCCCGCGCTTCCCGCCCCGCAAAGCCGCAAAAGCGCCCTCCCCCGCCCCGGACGCGGGGGGCGCGCCGTCACCCCGGCGCATATGGAGAAACCGCCGCAAACCGCCGCAACCCCTTGTCATTGCGGACCAAAATAGCCCCATGGGGCGCGCAACCCATTGACGGATAAAGGGATGCAAATCCGCTTCCCGCAGCGCGAAGAAATGCCGGAGTGGGGGCGAGGGGCAAAAAAAAACCAATCCATGTCGGTTACCACCGACAAATATCCGTTTGATAACAACAGGTTATGGTGTGGTTGAATGGGTGGCTCCCCGGCGTCTGGCCGGTGGGCCATTGCCCGACCGGCCGGGTTTGGGCATGTTGGAGGGGGAGGAGGGCGCGGCCAGCCCGTGCGCGGGGTTTTACAAGGAGATTGCCATGCGCCTGCCCAGGGGCGTCAAGACCGCGCCAGACGGGCGCATCGTGTTCCATGTGCCGCCGGGATCCCCGCTCAACCGGGTGATGTATCGCGACCGGCGCGGGCGGTTTTTGCCGCACCCCAGGGTGAAGCCGGTGCGACGGGTGCGGTTTCGCAAAATCGCCCGCAAACGCCGCCCGCATTATTGTCACCGCTGGCACGATGCCCGTGGCCGTTTTTGCCTGCGTCCGCCCATGTCACTGGGAGAAATCATCGCGCTGGCGCAGGTGCTCAAGCTGGGGGCGGTGGCGGAGCATTTTCTGCGTGGGGCGTGGCAGCGGGAGCAGGCCGGTCTGGCCACGCCGGGCAGGTCATCCCCCACCGGGCGACGGCGTCCGCGATGAACTCCGGGCCGTCGAACCGCGCCGGTTCGACAAGCCCGGTGCGGACGGCGCCGTTTCAACAACCGCTTGGGCCCCCCCTCTCTCTCCCCCCGGTTGGGGGCCCGCCTCTCCCCCCCGGTCGGGGCGTGCCCGCTAGGGGAGGTGGGTTTCGCCCATCAGGTAGCGGTCGATCTGACGCGCCGCCTGGCGGCCTTCGGCAATCGCCCACACCACCAGGCTCTGGCCACGCCGGGCGTCTCCGGCGGCAAACACCCCCGGCACCGAGGTCTGGTAATCGGCTCCGGCCTTCAGGTTGCCGCGTTCGTCCAGATCACACCCCAGATCCTTCACGAAGCCCGCGGTTTCCGGGTGCAGATAGCCCATGGCCAGCAGCACCATGTCGCAGGGGATGGAGAAGGCGGAACCGGGGATCTCGCTCATCTGCGGACGACCGGAGGCGTCGGGCTGCCACTGCACCCGCACCGCGTTCAGGGCCGTGAGCTTGCCGCCCTTGCCCTCGAACGACTTGGTGAGGGTGGCGAACATGCGCTCGCCGCCTTCTTCGTGGCTGGTGGACTCCCGCATTACCCGCGGCCACTGGGGCCAGGGGTTGTCCGATGGCCGTTGGTCGGGGGGCTCGGGCAGCAGTTCGATCTGGGTGATGTGTTTGGCGCCGTGGCGGATGGACGTGCCCAGGCAGTCGGAACCGGTGTCGCCGCCCCCCAGGATCACCACCCGCTTGCCGGTGGCGAGCAGGTCGTGGGCCGGGTCCAGCCTGTCGCCCCAGTTGCGGCGATTTTGCGGCACCAGGAACTCCATGGCGAAGTGAACTCCGGATAACTCGCGCCCCGGCACCCGCAGGTCGCGGGGCACGGTGGAGCCGACACAGATGCACACGGCGTCGAACTCGTCGCGAAGTTGGGCGGCGGAAATGTCCACTCCCACGTGGGTGTTGGGGGACAGTTGCACGCCTTCGGCGGCGAGTTGTTCCACGCGCCGCTGCACCACGCGCTTTTCGAGCTTGAAATCGGGGATGCCGTACATCATCAGCCCGCCGATGCGGTCGTCGCGCTCGAACAGCGTCACGGTGTGCCCGGCGCGGTTCAGTTGCTGGGCGGCGGCCATGCCGGCGGGACCGGAGCCGATCACCGCCACCTTCTTGCCGGTGCGGCGGGTGGGGGCCTCGGGGGCAATCCAGCCGGAGTCGAAGGCGCGGTCGACGATGGCGCACTCGATCTGCTTGATGGTCACCGGCGTGTTGTGGATGTTCAGCACGCAGGACGACTCGCACGGCGCGGGGCAGATGCGGCCGGTGACCTCGGGGAAATTGTTGGTGGCGTGCAGGCGACGGATGGCCTCCTGCCAGCGGCCGTGGTAGACCAGATCGTTCCAGTCGGGAATGAAATTGCCCAGCGGGCAGCCGTTGTGACAGAACGGCACCCCGCAGTCCATGCAGCGCGCGCCCTGAAGCTTCAGGTCGTCCTCGGCCAGGGGCACCATGAACTCGTGGTGGTGGCCGACGCGCTCCTTGACCGGGTGGTAGCCGTGGCTCTTGCGCTCGTACTCCTTGAAGCCGGTGATCTTACCCAATGTGTGAACCCTCCCGCTTGCCCTTGCCACCCTTGCCCTTACCGCCGGTTTTACCCTTGCCCGCGGGGGCGGCCACGGCCTTGTCCGCGCCCTTCGCCCTGGCCTTGCTCCCGGCACGTTCGGCGAGCACGCGCTTGTAGTCCAGCGGGAACACCTTGATGAACTGGCCGAAGGATTCTTCCCAGTCTTCCAGAATTTCGCTGGCGACGTTGCTGCCGGTGAACTGCAGGTGGCGTTCCAGCAACTCGCGCACCTCCACCAGATCCTCGGCCTCGGACAGGCGCGACAGTTCCACCATGGAGGTGTTGCAGCGCTGGGCAAAACGCCCGTTGGGATCGAACACATAGGCAACGCCGCCGCTCATGCCGGCTGCAAAGTTGCGGCCGGTTTTTCCCAGCACCACCACGCGGCCCCCGGTCATGTATTCGCAACCGTGGTCGCCCACCCCCTCCACCACCGTGCGGGCGCCGCTGTTTCGCACCGCGAAACGCTCACCGCCGACACCGCAGAAATAAGCCTCGCCGCTGGTGGCGCCGTACAGAACCGTGTTGCCGACGATGATGTTGCGCTCCGGCCGGAAGGTGGCGGCGCGGGGCGGGCGCACGATAATGCGTCCACCGGACAGCCCTTTGCCGGTGTAGTCGTTGGCATCACCTACCAGTTCCAGGGTAATGCCCCGGGGCACAAAGGCGCCGAAGCTCTGTCCGGCGGTGCCGTGCAGCTTGAGGTGCAACGTGTCGTCGGGCAGGCCCTTTTCGCCGTAGCGCTTGCTGACTTCGTGGCCGAGCATGGCGCCGACCGTGCGGTCGGTGTTGCGGATGGCGTGCTTGAACTCCACCCGTTCACCGCGCTCCAGCGCGGCCTCGGCCAAGGCGATGAGCTTGTTGTCCAGTACCTGATCGATGCCGTGGTCCTGTTCCTCGCAGTGACGTACCGGAGTGCCCTCGGGCACATCCACGCGATGCAGAATGGCGGTGAGGTCGAGCCCCTTGGCCTTCCAGTGGTCAATGGCCGGGCGCGCAATCAGGCGGTCCACGCGTCCCACCATTTCGTCGAAGGTGCGGAAGCCCAGTCGGGCCATGATCTCGCGCACGTCCTTGGCTACGAAGCGGAAGAAATTGATGACGTGTTCCGGCTTGCCGGGGAAGCGTTTGCGCAGGTCCTCGTCCTGGGTGGCGATGCCCACCGGACAGGTGTTGAGGTGGCATTTGCGCATCATGATGCAGCCGGAGGCCACCAGCGGTGCGGTGGCGAAGCCGAACTCGTCGGCTCCGAGCAGGGCGCCGATGACCACGTCGCGGCCGGTCTTGAGCTGGCCGTCGGTTTGCAGCCGCACGCGGCCGCGCAGTTCGTTCATCACCAGCACCTGCTGGGTTTCGGCCAGGCCCAGCTCCCATGGTCCGCCGGCGTGGCGCACGCTGCTGATGGGGCTGGCGCCGGTGCCGCCGTCGTGGCCGGAAATGAGAATCAGGTCGGCGTGGCCCTTGGCCACCCCTGCGGCAATGGTGCCGACGCCGACCTCGGCCACCAGCTTGACCGAGACCGCCGCGGCGGGGTTGCTGTTCTTGAGATCGAAGATCAGCTGCGCCAGGTCCTCGATGGAGTAGATGTCATGGTGCGGCGGCGGACTGATGAGTCCCACACCGGGGGTGGAGTGACGCACCCTGGCGATCACCTCGTTCACCTTGTGACCGGGCAACTGGCCGCCCTCGCCGGGCTTGGCGCCCTGGGCGATCTTGATCTGCAATTCGTCGGCGTTGGTCAGGTAGTGGCTGGTGACGCCAAAACGGCCCGAGGCCACCTGCTTGATGGCGCTGCGCCGCAGGTTGCCGTCGGCGTCGGGCACGAAGCGCTCCGGATCCTCGCCGCCCTCGCCGGTATTGGAGCGTCCCCCCAGCCGGTTCATGGCAATGGCCAGGTTCTCGTGCGCCTCCTTGCTGATGGAGCCAAAGCTCATGGCGCCGGTGCAGAAACGCTTGACGATTTCGCTGGCCGGCTCCACCTCTTCCAGCGGAATCGGCTTCTTGGCCCACTTGAGTTCCATCAGTCCCCGCAGGGTGGCCAGGCGGCGGCTGGAGTCGTCCACCTGCTGGGCGTACTCCTTGTATACCTCGTAGCTGCCCCGGCGCACCGCATCCTGCAGCTTGGCGATCACCTCCGGGTTGTACTGGTGAAACTCGCCGCCGCGGCGCCATTGATACTGGCCGCTGTGCTCCAGCGCACCAATCGCCGGACGGTCGGAAAAGGCCTCCAGATGGCGACGGATGGTGTCGGCGGCCACGTCGACGATGCCGATTCCCTCCAGGCGGCTGGAGGTGCCGGTAAAGTATTTTTCGACAAACGTCCCCTGCAACCCGAGGGCCTCGAACACCTGGGCGCCGCGATAGCTCTGTACGGTGGAGATGCCCATTTTGGACATTACCTTGAGCATGCCCTTCTTGACCGCCTTGATGAAGTGGGCGTGGGCGTCGTCGACGTCACTGGCGCCGGGCAAAAAGCCGGTGTGGGCCATCTCCTCGATGGTATCCAGCGCCAGATACGGGTTGATGGCTCCCGCGCCGTAGCCGATCAGCAGGGCGAAGTGCATCACTTCACGGGCCTCGGCGGTTTCGATCACAAAGCCGCAGCGGGTGCGCAACCCCTCGCGAATAAGGTGGTTGTGGACCGCCGCCGTGGCCAGCAGGCTGGGGATCGGCGCGTGGTCGCGGTCCATGCCCCGGTCCGACAGGATCAGCACCGTGCAGCCCTGCCGAATGGCTTCTGCGGCCTGGGCGCACAAGGCTTCCACCGCCCGCTCCAGCCCCTCGGCGCCTTCGGCGATGGGGAACAGCATGGGCAGGGTAATCGAGTTCAGCCCGCCCAGTTCCACTTCGCGCAGCATGGCCATTTCGCGGTTGGTCAGCAGTGGGGTTTCCAGGCGAATGCGCCGCGCCGCCGTGGGGGTGGCGCGCAGCAGGTTATGTTCGGAACCGATGGCGCACCCGGTGGACATCACGATCTCTTCCCGGATCGGGTCGATGGGCGGGTTGGTGACCTGGGCGAACAACTGGCGGAAATAGTTGAAAAGCTGCTGCGGCCGGTCGGAGAGCACCGCCAGGGCGGTATCGTTGCCCATGGAACCGATGGGCTCCTCGCCCCTGTCGGCCATGGGAGCGAGGATTACATGCAGGTCTTCGTGGGAATAGCCGAAGGCCTTTTGCCAGGCCAGCAGTTCCTCGCCGCTGATGTGGGGCACCACCGGCGCCATGTCCAGCCGCGCCAGGTGCAACTGGTTGCTCACCAGCCAGCGGCCATAGGGCTTGGCCTGCGCCAGATCGTCCTTGAGTTCCTCGTCATCGACGATGCGGCCCTGCACCGTGTCCACCAGCAGCATGCGCCCCGGCTGCAGGCGCCATTTTTTGACTACCTGATCGGCGGGTACGTCCAGCACCCCGGCCTCGGAGGCCATGATGATGCGGTCGTCCTTGGTGATCATGTAACGGGCGGGCCGGAGGCCGTTGCGGTCGAGGGTGGCGCCCACGACGCGGCCATCGGTGAAGGCCATGGCGGCGGGGCCGTCCCACGGTTCCATGAGCTTGGCGTGGAATTCATAGAAATCGCGCCGCGCCTGGTCCATCTCGTCGTGCATGCCCCAGGCTTCGGGGATCATCATCATGGCTGCGTGGGGCAGGCTGCGACCGCCCTGCACCAACAGTTCAAACACGTTGTCGAAGCTGGCCGAATCGCTCATGCCCGGCTCGACGATGGGGAACAGCTTGGGAATGTCGCGCCCCAGACGACCGCTTTCCAGAGCCGCTTCGCGGGCCTGCATCCACTTGCGGTTGCCGATCACGGTGTTGATCTCGCCGTTGTGGGCGATAAAGCGGAACGGCTGGGCCAGCCCCCAACTGGGGAAGGTGTTGGTGGCATAGCGCTGGTGCACCAGCGCGATGGCCGAGACCATGGCCGGGTCGTTCAGGTCCGGAAAATAGCGGTCTACCTGATGCGCCATCAACTGGCCTTTGTAGACCAGGGTGCGGCAGGACAGGCTGGGGATGTAGAAATAGTGCGCCTGGGGCATGCCGGAGCCGCGCACGGCGCGCTCCACCTGCTTGCGGATGACGTACAGCTTGCGCTCGAAGGCGTCGGCATCCAGGCCGTTGTTGCCCACGAAGAACTGGCGGATGGCCGGCTCCTCGGCACGGGCACCGTGGCCTACGCAGCGGTTGTCGGTGGGCACATCACGCCAGCCGAGGAACTGCTGCCCCTCGTTGGCCACGTACTGTTCGATGGCCAGGCCGCAGCGGTTGCGCTGGTCTACATCTCGCGGCAAAAAGGCCACGCCAACGCCGTATTTGCCGCGATTTGGCAGGTCGAAAACCACTTCCTGACGCAGGAAGGCATCGGGAATCTGCATCAGGATGCCGGAACCGTCGCCGGTCTCGGGATCGGCGCCCACCGCCCCGCGATGGTGCAGGTTTTTGAGGATGGTCAGGCCGTCGCGGATGATGTCGTGGGACGGCACCCCCTTCATGTGGCACACGAAGCCAACACCGCACGCGTCGCGTTCGTGTTCGGGGCGGTACAGCCCGGCGGGCTTCTGCGAAGAACGGTTCAGCCCGGCCGGACGCTGGTCGGTCGGGCGCGGCCCTGTGGAATGCTGGTCGTGACTGTCGGAAGGCATGGTGCTTATGATCCGTCCACCAAAAAAAACACGCTTGAAACAAACGCTGTTCTAACCGGGGGAGCTAGCCGGAAATCCGGCCCGCAGGCCGATTGCCCCTGGCCTGCGACCGGACACGGGCGGCGGGCGGCGGGGGAGGGCCACGGGGCGGTCCACCCGTCATCCGGCCCCCTGAATCCGGCAGGTAATCCCGAAACGGCCCATTATACATCAAGCGTTCCCGGTTGTCGCCCCCCGGTCCCAACCCCCACGGGAGAGGGGGCGGGTTCCACTTGACGGGGGGAGGGGGGGCGCCTACCATACCGGTGGTTTGCCGCCCTCCAGTTTTCTGTCCTTTAACCCGGTCCCGCGAGGCCGAGAAGGATCGCCTTCATGCCGCAGCAGCATGGCCAGCCGCCGCGCCCAGTGCCGGATTCCGCGCCGCTCCGGAGTGCCCCGGTTGCGGCGGGGCGGGCCTGCGGCGATGCCTCCAGCCACGAGATCCTTTCCGCCAGTGACGCCCGCCGCGCCATTCGCCGCCTTGCCCATGAGGTGCTGGAAGCGCGCAAGGGGGCCGGCAACCTGGTGCTGGTGGGTATCCGCACCGGGGGCGAGCCTTTGGCTCACCAACTGGCAGACGCCATCCGCCAGATCGAGGACGTGGAACCTCCCCTCGGCCTTTTGGATATCACCCTCTACCGCGACGACCTGGGGGCGCGTGGTGGGCAGCCGGTGGTGCGCGAAACCCGCATCCCTTTCGATATTACCGGGCGCGACGTGCTGCTGGTGGACGATGTGTTGTTCACCGGCCGCACCATCCGCGCCGCCCTCAACGCCCTGATGGATTTCGGGCGCCCGGCGCGGGTGCAACTGGCGGTTTTGGTGGATCGGGGGCATCGGGAACTGCCCATCCGCCCCGACTTTGTGGGCAAGAACATCCCCACCGGACCCGGCGACAGGGTGGAGGTTCGCTTCGGCGACGACCGGCAGGTGATCGGGGCCTTTCTGTTCCGTGCGCCGGAACCGTCCCCGGCAGGCGGGGAGCAGGCATGAGCGCCGTCGCCACCGATACCGGAGCCGCCACGGCCACCTTCGGCAAGGACCTGCTGGGCCTCAAGGACCTGTCCGCCGTTGCGGTCACCGCCCTGCTGGACACCGCCGAGGGTTTTCTGGAAGTGGGTACCCGCAGCGTCAAGAAGGTGCCCGCCCTGCGCGGCCGCACCGTGGTCAACCTGTTTTACGAGCCGTCCACCCGCACCCGCACCAGCTTTGAACTGGCCGCCAAGCGTCTGTCGGCGGATGTGCTCAACATCACCGTGAACGCCAGTTCCGTGGTCAAGGGCGAGGGGTTGATCGACACCGCCCGCAACATCGAGGCCATGAACGTGGACACGGTGGTCATCCGCCACGCCGCCGCAGGCGCCCCGCAATTGCTGGCGGAAAACCTTCAAAGCCACGTCATCAACGCCGGGGACGGCGCCCACGAGCACCCCACCCAGGGGCTGCTGGACCTGTTCACCATGCGCCGCGCTCTGGGGCGGGTGAAGGGGCTGACGGTGGTCATTGTTGGCGACATCGCCCACAGCCGCGTGGCACGCTCGGGGCTGATCGGCCTGACCAAGCTGGGCGCCCATGTGCGGCTGGTGGGGCCGCCCACCATGATCCCCATGGGCATCGAACGCCTGGCCGAGACCCCCGGCAGCGTCCGCGTCGGCCACGATCTGGACGCCGCCCTGGCCGGGGCCGATGTGCTCATGCCCTTGCGCCTGCAACTGGAGCGGCAGGGTGCGCCCCTGTTTCCCGGCAAACGCGAGTACGCCCTGCGCTACGGCATCGACCAGCGCCGCCTGAGCCTGGCCCCCGGAGCCATTGTCATGCACCCCGGCCCCATCAACCGGGGGGTGGAGATCGCCCACGACGTGGCCGACGGGGAGCGCTCCGTGATTCTTGGCCAGGTCACCCACGGGGTGGCGGTGCGCATGGCGGTGCTGTACCACTATTCCGGTGGGCAGGGGGAGTTGGCATGAGCGACGGCATGGACAACCCGGTGGTGACCATCCTCGGCGGCCATCTGGTGGACCCCGCTGCCGGGGTCGATGCCCCCGCTGACCTGCGCATCGAGAATGGCCGAATTGCCCGGGTGACGGCTCCCGGCGCCCTGCCCCGCGAGGGGCAGGTGATTGACGCCGCCGGACGTCACGTCCTGCCCGGCCTGATCGACACCCACGCCCACCTGCGCGAGCCGGGTCACGAGCACAAGGGGACCGTCGCCGACGCCGCCTTCCAGGCGGCCATGGGCGGCATCACCTGTCTGTTCGCAATGCCCAATACCGATCCGGTGTGCGACTCCCGCGCGGTGTGCGAGATGGTCATCAACCGCGCCCGCCAGACCGGCGCTGTGCGCGTGCTGCCGGTGGGGGCAATGACCCGGGGCATGGAAAACCGGGTGCTGTCGGAAATGGGGGAACTGGCCGCCTGCGGCTGCCCGGCACTGGCCGACGCCTGGGCGCCCATCGAGAGCAGCCAGATGTTCCGCCGCGCCCTGGAATATGCCCGTGGTGTGGGACTGCCGGTGATCACCGTGCCCCAGGACCTGGGGCTGTCCGCCGACGGCGTCATGCACGAGGGAGACGTGGCCACCCGCCTGGGATTGGCCGGGATTCCGGCGGCCAGCGAGGAGATTTCGGTGGCCCGCGCCATCGCCCTGGCGGAACTGGCCGGTTGTCGCCTGCACATCGCACCGATTACCACCGCCGGATCGGTGCGGCTGGTGGCGGACGCCCGGCGGCGCGGTCTGGACGTCTCCGCCGGCACCGCCCCCCACTACCTGCACCTGACGGATGCGGCGCTCATCGGCTACGCCACCGCCGCCAAGGTCTATCCGCCGCTTCGCCCACGCACCGATCTTGAGGCTCTGCGCGCCGCCGTCGCCGACGGCACGGTGAGCGTGCTTTCCAGTTGCCATGCCCCCCACGCCGACTATGAAAAGGCGGTGGAGTTCTCCCTGGCGCCATTTGGCATGGCCGGGCTGTCCACGGCCCTGTCTCTCACCCTGCTGCTGGTCAAGGAGGGGGTGTTGCCCCTGAGTTCCGCCGTGGCCCGCTGGACCCATGGGCCGCGCGAGGTGTTCGCTCTCGCCGATGCGGGCACCCTGGCAGAAGGCAGCCCCGCCGATCTGACCATCGTGGACCTGTCCTCCACCTGGGAAATTACCCCCCGGGCGGTGGCCGGGCACGGCCTCAGCACCCCCTGGCTGGGGCAGACCTTGCCCGGTCGTGTATGCCAGACCCTTCTGGGGGGAAAGATCGTGCACGACAGTCAGCGCTCCACCGCAGTTCCCCCCCATCACCCCGAAGACGCAGTTCACCACGCATGAGTACCCCCATTTCCGCCGCCCATTCCACCACCAATCCGGTGCCCGCCCTGCTGGCTCTGGCCGATGGCCGCACCTTCCGGGGCAGTGCCGTTGGCGCCGTGTCTGCCACCCCGGTGGCGGGGGAGGTGGTGTTCAACACCGCCCTCAGCGGGTATCAGGAAATTCTCACCGATCCTTCCTACAGCGGGCAGATGGTCACCATGACCTATCCCCATCAGGGCAACTACGGCGTCAATGGCGTGGATGTGGAATCGGCGCGCCCCTATCTGACCGGCTTCATCATGCGCGAGTGCGAGACCTTGCCCTCCAACTGGCGCAGCGAGCAGTCATTGCCGGACTATCTGACGCAGCACGGCATCGTCGGCATTGAGGGCATTGATACCCGCGCCCTCACTCGCCACATCCGCGATGCCGGGGCCCAGCAGGCGGTGATCGTCTCCGGGCGCGCCGCGGACGACACCGGGAAGGCGGTACAGGCGGCCCGTTCCGCCCCCTCCATCGAGGGGCGCGACCTGGTGCGGGAAGTCACCTGTGCCGCCCCCTACGCATGGAGCGAGCCGACCCCCGGAAACACCGCTCCCAAGGCCCGTTACAAGGTGGTGGCCTACGATTTCGGCATCAAGCGCAACATCCTGCGGCTGCTGGTGGACCACGGTTGCGAGGTGACCGTGGTGCCCGCCGATACTCCCGCCGGGGAGGTGCTGGCCATGCGCCCCCACGGGGTGTTTCTGTCCAACGGTCCGGGTGATCCGGCGGCGGTGACCTACGCCGCCGACCGCGTGGGAAGACTGTTGGGCAACGTGCCGGTGTTCGGTATCTGCCTGGGGCACCAGCTCCTGTGTCTGGCACTGGGGGCGCGCACCTTCAAGCTGCGCTTCGGCCACCACGGCGCCAACCAGCCGGTGCAGGACCTGGCCACCGGCAGGGTGGAGATCACATCGCAGAACCACGGCTTCGCGGTGGATCCGGAGCAGCTTCCCAGGGAACTGGAAGTGACCCACGTCAATCTCAACGACCGCACGGTGGAGGGGGTCAAGCACCGCAGCCTGCCGGCTTTTTCGGTGCAATACCACCCGGAGGCGGCCCCCGGACCCCACGACTCCGCCTACCTGTTCCAGCGTTTCACCCAACTGATGGATTCCGAGAAATAACCGACCCGTATGCCCAAGCGCACCGACATCCAGACCATCCTGCTCATCGGCTCCGGCCCCATCGTTATCGGCCAGGCCTGCGAATTCGACTATTCCGGCACCCAGGCCCTGAAGGCCCTGCGGGAGGAGGGGTACCGGGTGATCCTGGTCAACTCCAATCCAGCTACCATCATGACCGACCCGGAACTGGCCGACCGCACCTATATCGAACCCATTACCCCGAAGGTGGTGGCGCGCATTATTGAGGCGGAACGGCCCGATGCCTTGCTGCCCACCATGGGTGGCCAGACTGCGCTCAACACCGCCATTGCCCTGTATGAGGACGGCACCCTGGAAAAATTCGGTGTGGAGCTGATCGGCGCCAGTTACCGGGCCATCACCGTGGCCGAGGATCGCCTCAAGTTCAAGGAAGTGATCGAGCAGCTTGGCCTGCGCGTGCCCCACAGCGGGGTGGCGCGGACCATGGAGGAGGCGTGGGATGTGGTGGCGGTGACCGGCTTTCCGGCCATTCTCCGTCCCTCTTTCACCATGGGTGGCACCGGGGGTGGCATCGCTTACAACCGCGAGGAGTTCGAACCCGCCATGCGGCGCGCCCTGGAAGCCAGCCCGGTACACGAGGCGCTGGTGGAGGAGTCGGTGCTGGGCTGGAAGGAGTATGAACTTGAGGTGATGCGTGACCGCAAGGACAACGTCACCATCATCTGTTCCATCGAGAATATCGACCCCATGGGGGTGCATACCGGTGACTCGGTCACCGTGGCCCCTGCCCAGACCCTCACCGACGCCGAATACCAGAAGATGCGCGATGCCTCACTGGCCATCATCCGCGCCGTGGGGGTGGATACGGGTGGCTCCAACATCCAGTTCGGCATCAACCCGGAAGACGGGTCCATGGTGGTGATCGAAATGAACCCCCGTGTGTCGCGTTCCAGCGCGTTGGCCTCCAAGGCTACCGGGTTTCCCATTGCCAAAATCGCCGCCAAGCTGGCGATAGGCTATACCCTGGACGAGATTCCCAACGACATTACCCGCGTCACCCCCGCCAGTTTTGAGCCGAGCATCGATTATGTGGTGGTAAAACACCCGCGTTTCGCCTTCGAAAAATTCCCCAAGGCCGATCCCACCCTCACCAGCCAGATGAAGAGCGTGGGTGAAACCATGTCCATCGGCCGCACCTTCGCCGAAGCACTGGGCAAGGCCTTGCGTTCCCTGGAGGTGGACCGTCCCGGTCTTGACTCGCGCATCGGCACCCGCGATGCGGAGTCGGCCCGCAGCTATACGCTGGAGCGCATCACCACCCCCAACTGGGAACGCTTGTGGCACCTGGCGGACGCCATCCGGCTGGGGCTGACCGAGGCCGAGATATACCGCGCCAGCCGCATCGATCCGTGGTTCATCCGTCAGATGGTCCGCATCGTGGCGGTGGAAGACGCGGTGCGCGCCGCCGGGGATGGGTTGCTGACCAATGCCGATCTGCTGCGCCGCGCCAAGCGCATGGGCCTGGCCGACAGCCACCTTGGACACCTCTCCCGCTCCGGAGAGGCTGCCGTGCGTGCCGCTCGCCGCAAGCTCAAGGTGCTGCCGGTGTTCAAGCGCGTGGACACCTGTGCCGCCGAATTCGAGGCCCATACCCCCTACCTCTATTCCAGCTACGAAGAAGAGTGCGAGTCCAACCCCACCGATCGGGACAAGGTGATCATCCTCGGTGGCGGTCCCAACCGTATCGGCCAGGGCATCGAGTTCGACTACTGCTGTGTCCACGGCATCATGGCGGCGCGGGAGGAAGGGCTGGAGGCGATCATGGTCAACTGCAACCCGGAAACCGTGTCCACCGATTACGACACTTCCGACCGCCTCTACTTTGAGCCCCTCACCCTGGAGGATGTCATGGCCATTGTGGACGTAGAGCGTCCCCGGGGGGTGGTGGTGCAGTACGGCGGCCAGACACCCCTCAAGCTGGCCCTGGGGCTGGAACGGGAGGGGGTGCCGATCCTCGGCACCTCCCCGGACGCCATTGATCGTGCCGAAGATCGGGAGCGCTTCAACCAGTTGGTGGAGCGCCTGGGCCTGTTGCAACCCCCCGGCGGCACGGCCACCAGCGAGGCCGAGGCCCTGGTGGTGGCGGAGCGTATCGGCTATCCGGTGATGGTGCGCCCTTCCTACGTTTTGGGTGGCCGTGCCATGGAAATCGTCTACGCCCCGGACCGGCTGTCGGACTACATGCAGCGTGCGGTACAGGCCAGCCCCGAGCACCCGGTGCTGGTGGACCACTACCTGGGTGGCGCCATCGAGGTGGACGTGGACGCCGTCGGCGACGGTGCCGAGGTGGTGGTGGCGGGCATCATGGAGCACATCGAGGAGGCCGGAGTTCACTCCGGCGATTCCGCCTGTTCCCTGCCGCCCTATTCCCTGCCGCCGGACACGGTGCGTGAAATCGCCCGCCAGACGCGCATGATCGGCAAGGAACTGGGGGTCATCGGGCTGATGAACGTGCAGTTTGCCGTGCAGAACGGCCAGGTGTTCATCATCGAGGTGAATCCCCGTGCCAGCCGCACTTCGCCGTTTGTCAGCAAGGCCACCGGCACCCCGTGGGCAAAGGTCGCCATGCGCTGCATGCTGGGCCGGTCCCTGGCCGAACAAGGAGTGAAGGAGCCGCCCATGGAGCGGGGTGCCCTCGGTCATGTGGCCGTCAAGGAGGCGGTGTTTCCGTTCAACAAATTCCCCGGGGTGGACCCGATTCTGGGCCCCGAGATGCTCTCCACCGGCGAAGTGATGGGCATTGCCGCCGACTTCCCCGAGGCCTTCGCCAAGGCCCAGGAAGGGGCCTGGAGCAGCCTGCCCGAGGGTGGCACCGCGTTTCTGAGCGTAAAAGACGCCGACAAGCCGCTGATCGTGCAGGTGGGGCGGGAACTGGCCGCTTTGGGGTTTGCCATCACGGCTACCCACGGCACCTGCGAAGCCCTGCAAAAGGCCGGTATCGAGGCTCGCCGGGTGAACAAGGTGAGCGAGCCGCGGCCCCACGCCCAGGACCTGTTCAAGAACGGTGAAATCGTGTTTTCCATCAACACCGTGGGGGATGCCCAGGCCCAGGCCGATTCATTTTGGCTGCGCCGCGAGGCAGTTAGCCGTAAAATGAGCTACTTCACCACGGCCGCAGCCGGGCGCGCAGCGGTGAAGGCGATTGCCGCAATGGCCAAAAAAGGCCTTTCCATCCGGCCGTTGCAGGATTATTTTAAGAAGTAGGGTGCCACGGCGGGTGTTCCTCGTTTGCGGGGAGCGTTCTGGCGTCCGCCAGTATCCGGGCAAATGGAGTTTCGGCCACGGTTCGCCAGAGAGGCGGTCGTGGCCGACGTCTTGTCCCGACGACAGCAATTGTAACGGTGGCGGCTGGTGATGACAGCCGACGCCACGACAGCGAGAGATAAAACCATGCGCGAACCCATCACTGCCGAAGGCTTCCAGAAACTCAAAGAGGAACTGGCGCGCCTCAAGACCGTAGAGCGCCCGGCCGTGATCGAAGCCATTGCCGAGGCGCGTGGCCACGGCGACCTGTCCGAGAATGCCGAGTACGACGCCGCCAAGGAAAAGCAGGGCATGATCGAGGGGCGGATTGCCGAGATCGAGCACAAGCTCGCCATTGCCGAGATCATCGACGTGTCCACGCTTTCCGGTGACAAGGTGACGTTTGGCGCCACCGTGACCCTGCTGGATACCGACGCCGACAAGGAGGTCACCTACCAGATTGTGGGGGTGGACGAAGCGGATCTGAATCGCGGCCGCATCTCCGTGCGTTCCCCCATGGCCCGTGCCCTCATCGGCAAGAGCGTTGGTGAAGAGGTCACCCTGGTCGCCCCCGGGGGTACCCGCGAATTCGAAATTCAGGACGTGGCATTCCAGTAGGGGGGTACTCCCCGGCGGTTTTTGCGGCGGGCACGGCCCGCAGCGGCGTATTCGCGGAAAACCCGTGGCGCAGCCGTGCCCATCGCGAACCCACCCCTGCCTTTATCCCCTTTATCTCCATCGCCCCTTGCGGGAGAGGTCGGGCGCGGCCAGGTGCGCCGTGAGGGGGGCTAAAGGCGGTTTTTGTAGTAGAGCACCAGGTCGCGGATGGAGATGATGCCGACCGGTTCGCCCTTTTCCGTCACCACCAGATGGCGGATGTGGCGGGTACTCATCAGTTCGTTGGCTTCGGGGATCGATTTTTCGATATCGATGGTAATGAGCGGGGCGCTCATGATTTTTTCCACCTTGCAGGTGGCGGGGTCAATCTGCTGGGCAATCGCGCGGCGCACCATGTCGGTCTCGCTGACGATGCCGCAAAATGCCTTGTTCCGCTCGACCAGCAGAGCGCCCACGCGTCCCTCGGTCATCCGCTCCGCAACCTGAAACAGGGTGGCGTCGGCGGGAACCGACAGAATGTCGCGCTTCATCAACACAGCCAGCGGCATCATGGCAGGATCCTCCAGGCTCAAAAAAGAGGGAACCCGCCAATCCTAGCACTGGCCACGGCATTGCGTCCAACGCTCCGGGAGCCCGGGTAATCCGGTGGGCCGGTGGGAGTCTCAGGGGGACAGGCGGCGCAGGGCGACGGGAATGGCCACGGCCAACCCGAAGCACAACACCAGGTTGGCGCCGAGGGCGGCGCTGCGCAGGCGGGTCATCAGGTCCATGGCGGCAGCTCCGGGCAGTGGCGGTACGGCTCCGGCGCGAAAGGAAAGCACGGCAAACACCACCCCGCAGGCGGCGGCAGCGGTCAGGGTGGTGCGGCGGCCGGGGGGGCCAAGGGCGCGGCACAGGGAGGTGATCACCAGCGACAGACCAGTGGTGATCGCCAGCGAGCCCACCAGAATGCCCCACAAGGGGGTGGTGGGCGGCGTGGCGTGGGGGGTGGCGTGGCCGAGGGCGTAGGATAGTTCCAGCGCCTCAATGCTGTTCAGATGCGGTGAGGCCAGGGTGATGATGGCCACGGCGTACAGCAGTCCCACCGGCAGTGCGGCGGCCACGGCGGCGGCAAACAGGCTGCGGACGGGAAATTGCGGGCCGGTCGGGGTGACCGTCCCGGAGGGTGTCAACGGCACGGGACGTGGCCCCGTCAATGACAGGGGAAGCCGGCCACGTGGCGCACATCGTGCAGGGCGTCATGCACTGCCGGGTAAGGGGCGGCGCCTGCCAGCCACAGCAGGGCCAGCCCGGTGAGCAGGGGCAGGGCGAAAGGCGCCACCCGGGCGGCAATTGTCGAAAGGGCCGCGCGGCCACGGAATGGTTGAGTGAACGCGTGCATGGGACTCCTCCTCGGGAGATCGTCGTTTTTTCCCTTGCGGCAGGTCTCCTGACTCGCGCCTCATGGCTCCGGTCCGGCCTTCCCAAGCCGGGTATTCCGGCTCAGTGGCGTGGGTGGACGGGAGCTCCGCGCTTACAGTGGCGGGACCGCACCGGATTTGCACCGGTTTCCCTCTTGATGGCCGGACCACCGTCCGGCGCCGCTGGGCAGGGGGAGTTTGTACCACCGGTCGGGATGCGGCGTCAATTGATACTTCCCCCGATCCTTCCCTGCTTGACTGCCCGGCGCGGGGTCAACTGCTGATGTGCTGGCCGGGGGGAGTGGGAGGAAAGTGGGTTTCCAGCCCGGTATTGCCGTGCAGCAGGGCGCGGCGCAGCAGGTCCAGCCCGCGGGTCACGCTGCGGGCGATCACCCGGGAGCGGTCTCCGCGGTGCAAAAATCCCCGGCAGAAGGTGCCGTCCGCCGTCGCTACCGCCATGAACACCAGTCCCACCGGCTTGTCCGGGGTGCCGCCTCCGGGTCCGGCGATGCCGGTGACGGCCAGGGTGATGTCCGCGTGGGAACGGCCCAGCAACCCTTCGGCCATGGCGCGGGCCACCGCTTCACTGACCGCGCCATGGGTGTCGACAAGGTGCTGCGGCACCCCAAGCGCCTCGACCTTGGCGGCGTTGGAATAACTCACCACGGTCCGTTCTACGTAATCCGAGGCCCCGGCCACGGCGGTCAGGGCGGCACAGATGGCGCCGCCGGTACAACTCTCCGCGGTGGCCACCATCCATCCCCTTTCCCGCAATAACCTCCCCACCACCCCCGCCAGAGGGGTGTCGTCCTCGCCGTACACCACGTCGCCGAGGGCGGTGCGCAACCGCCTGGCCGTGTCTTGCAGTGTTCCGGCGTCCACCGCTGTCAGGTGCAGGTCCACCGCCAGCGGGTTCGCGGTCACCCCCCACTCGACGCCGGAAAGACCTGTTAACACCCGGCCTACCTCCTGATCCAGTTGCCGTTCCATGCGCCCCACGGTACGCAGCGTCAGGGCATGGCGAACCGCGTGGGGAAAATGCGCCCGGAGGCGTCGTTCCAGTTCCGGCCACATGGTCTCCAGTTCCCACGGCACCCCCGGCAGGGCGGCCAGCACCCGCTGTGTTTCCGTCACCACCCAAAAGCCGGCGGCGCTGCCTTGCGGGTTGTGGAGTTGTTCGCCGCCTTCCGGCAGGGCGCCGGGGCGGTGCTCGGGCAGGGGGGCGGGCGTGGTCAGTGGGCGGTTCAGGGCGAGGGCCAGAGCCGGGCGGGTGAGGTCGTCCCCGGTGGGGCCAAGGCCGCCGGAGACAATCACCACGTCTGCCCGCAGCAAGGCCTCACGGGCGGCGGTGGTGATTTCGGCGCCGCCGTCCCCCACCAGGGTGATGCGCAGGCACGGCAGCCCCATGGCGGCCAGTTTCCGGGCCAGAAAGAGACCGTTGCTGTCGGCGGTTTTGCCGGTGACGAGCTCCTCGCCGGTCAGCAGCAGTTCGGCGCGGGGGGCGTTCATGTCACAGCCCGGGGATCAGCCGCAGGAGGAGGTGCAGCACTGCGCAGGCGTACAGCCCGGCCAGAAGGTCATCGCCCATCACTCCGGCGCCGCCCGCAAAGCGCCGTTCGGCCCAGCGACAGGGGAACGGTTTCCAGATGTCGAACAGGCGGAACAGAAAAAAGGCCAGCACCAGATGTTCCCAGGTGCGGGGAACCGCGATCAGGGTGACCAGAATGCCGACCACTTCGTCGATGACGATGGATTGATGGTCCTTGCCCCCGAGCAGGCGTTCGGCCCGCCCGGCGATGAACACTCCGGCCACCGCCACCAGTGCGGTTGCGGCCAGGTACAGGGGTAACGAAAGGGACAGCAATGGCCACGCCAGCAGCAGGGCCACGGCGCTTCCCGCCGTGCCGGGGGCCTTGGGCAGGCGACCGCTGCCGAGGCCGGTGGCCAGCAGCAGCACCATACGGTCGGTCATGGACAGGGGCTGGGCAGCGCTGTCGTGGGGGGATGTACTCATGGGGGCGAAGGTAGCACGGGGCCGGGGCTGGGGCAACCGGGCTGTACACTAAAAATAAAACATGTCGCCGAAAATAGCGCAAAGGCCTCCTCGGGTCATCGGGGTGGTTCTGCGGCTCAAGCATTTGGGGGCAATCTGCCGATAAATGTGGAAGTTTACGGCAACTTCGGGAGGTCCCCGGGGGGCACCATGGGTTCCGTGGTCCGTGACCACGGCCGGTGCCAGCGGGCCGCGAAGGGGTGACATGGGGAGACAGAGGGAGTCCTGTGAGCGGATCTGTTGAGCCAACCTGTTACCTGTTGCGGCATCGGCAACACCCCACCATTCATCGTCTGGCAGATTACCGCCGCATCGGCGGCTACAAGTCCATCGAACAGGTGGTGGGGCGCATCAGCCGCGAGGAATTCACCCGCTGGATGGCCACCGCGCACCTGCGCGGGCGGGGCGGCGCGGGGCAGCCGGTGGCCAAAAAATGGGGGCGGATGCTGGACATCCCCGGTCAACGCTATGTGATTGCCAACGGCGACGAATCGGAACCGGGGGCCTTCAAGGACCGCGAATTGATGGAGTGCAACCCCCACCAGTTGCTGGAAGGTGTGTTGCTGTCCGCGTGGGCGGTGGGGGCCACCCGCGCCATCATCTATGTGCGGCTGGAGTACGAACTGGCCCAGGAGCGGGTGGCGCGGGCCATCAAGGAAATCACCGACGCGGGCATTGCCGGGCCGGACATGATGGGAACCGGAGTCGAGGTGGAACTGGAGATGTTCGTCTCTGGCGGCGCCTACATCTGCGGCGAGCAGACGGCGCTGATCGAGACCATTGAGGGCAAGCTGCCCTATCCGCGCCCCAAGCCGCCCTACCCCACCATCAACGGCTTGTGGGGGCGGCCCACGGTGGTACAGAACATCGAAACCCTGTGCGCCATTCCGCTGGTGGTGGAACTGGGGCCGGAAGGGTTCAAGGCTATCGGACCGGCCACAGCCCCCGGCCCCAAGGTCTATTCCATCAGCGGCCATGTGGCGCACCCCGGCAACTATGAATTTCCCATGGGCATCACCATGCGGCAGCTTCTGGAAGCGGCGGGTGGGATACCCAATGGCCACAAATTCAAGGCCGCTCTCACCGGCGGTGCCGCTTCAGCCTTTATCACCGCCGACCATCTGGATATCGCCCTGGATTTTGATTCCCTGGACGCCATCGGCGGGGAGTTCGGCACCGGCACGGTAATGGTGTTTGACGACCATACCTGCATGGTGGGCGCCACTCAGAGCCTGCTGCGTTTTTTCCGCGATGAGTCGTGCGGCAAATGCACGCCGTGTCGGGAAGGTACCCAGCTCATGCACTTGTGGCTGGCCAATCTGGAGGGGGGGCGCGGGAGCATGGCCGACATCGACGCCCTGGGGCGCCTGTCGGGGCTGGTGCCCGGCACCACCTGTTGCGCCCTGGCGGACGGGGCGTGCCTGCCGGTGAGTTCCGGCCTGCGCCACTTCATGCCCGAGTTTCTCTACCATGTGGAGCACGGCTGTTGTCCCCCGGGCGAGGGCCACATCCACCTGCCCCACGACGACGTGGCGGGCACCTTCCACGAAGGCCATGTGCCAACCCTGACCGAGCTGCACCCCCGCCGCTGATCCCCACCCGGGGGCGTTTCGGCCCCTCGGGTGGGGCAACTCCGGTATACTGGCCCCAGCGCCGGTATGCCCATGTCTACCCACCCACCTCATTTGCCCGTTTCCCCATCCATCGGAACCTTGTACGGAGTCGGCCTTGGCCCCGGCGACCCGGACCTGATGACCGTGCGCGCCAGGCGCGTGGTGGAGCAGGCGCGCCTGCTGGCGGTACCGGTGAAGGCTCCCGGTAACCCCTCCTTCGCCCGCGCCATCGTACGGGAGGTGCTGACACCGGAGCAGGAAGTTCTGGAACTGACATTTCCCATGCGTTCCGATCCGGAGGTGTTGCGTCCCCACTGGGAGCGGGCTGGCCGGATTGTGGCCGAACGCCTTCAGGCGGGGGAGGACGTGGCCTTTTTGTGCGAAGGCGATCCCTTCACCTACGGCACGTTCATCTACGTGTTCCGCGAGGTCTGCCGACTGCTGCCGGGGGCGCCGGTAGAGGTGATTCCGGGGGTTACCGCCTACCACGCCGCCGCTGCCCGCACCCTGCTGCCCCTGGCCGCCGGGGACGATCGGGTGGCGGTGCTGCCCGCCACCTACGGCATCAAGGTGGTGGGGGAGATGTTGAAACGCTTTGATACCGTGGTGCTGCTCAAGGTCAAGCCGGTGCTGGACGGCCTCATCGACCTGCTGGAGAAACGCGGGCTGGCCAAACACGCGGTGTTCGTGGAAAAAGTAGGTACCTCCGAGGAGCGCGTCGTGGGCGATATTTCGAGTTTGGCCGGGACCACGGCAGAATACCTGTCGCTGGTGCTGGTGCATAATCCCGACCGGGTGAAGGAGACGGTGATCCGCGGATGCCGCAAGAAGTAGGAAATCAACCCGATCCGGTGCAGCCCGGTCAGTCGCGGCACCATCCGATTCCGGACGACCCGGCGCCGCCGGATCCGGTGGTGCGGGTGGCCAAGATCGCCGTGGTGCTGATGACCGTGCTGCTGGTGGCGGGGGTGGCAACCCTGATCGTCACCGCCAGCCGCCGCCAGATGGCCAAGGTAGCTCCATCATCCCCCTCTTCCGCGCCGTCCGTACGGGCGGGCGTCGACAGCGTTGCCGGAGCGGTGGTGACCCTGCGCCCCGGCGCGCGGGCAGTGGACGTGAGCAGTGCGCCGTCGGTGGTGGATGTTCTGGTGGAAAATCCGGACGGCACCCGCGATGTGGTACAGATTGAGCGTTCCAGTGGCCGGGTGCGGGGCGTCATTCAGTTGCGGTCCGCCACCACGACGTCCGGGTCGTCCGGAGAGGAAAAGTAATGGCCAAAAATCTGCTGGAACGGGTGTACGCGGTGGTCAAACGCTGCGGCAGCGAGCCTCTTTCGGAGGCCGAACTGATGCGGCGGCTGAATCTGCCCATGGCGCGCCGAAAGGAGGTCAAGCACGCCCTGCGCGACCTGGTGGCTGATGGTCGTCTGGCACGGGCGGGGAAGGACGGCTTTGTGGAGGCCACGGCGGCGCCGGGGGTGAGTGGACGGCTGATCGCCCACCCGGACGGCTTTGGTTTTGTGGTCCTGGACGGCGGCGGCGAGGACGTGTTCGTGCCGCGCCACGAGATGGGCGACGCCATGCACGGCGACCGGGTGTCTCTGAAGGTGGGGGAGGGGCGCGACGGGCGCACTGCCGGATACGGCCTGACGGTGCTGGAACGGGGCAGTCAAACCCTGGTGGGGCGGCTGGAACGCCTGCACCAGCGCTGGGCGGTGGTGCCCCTGGACGGACGCCAGACGCGCCCGGTGCTGATCTCGGCCTCCGAAGTCGGCACCGCCCGGGAGGGTGATTTGGTGCAGGTGCGCCTGACCGGCTACCCGGAGCACGGTGAACCCCTGTCCGGCACGGTGGAGAACGCCTTGGGGGACGGCACCAACGCCACCCTGGATTCGCCCCTGGTGCTGGCCGAATGCGGAATCGATCCGCCGTTTCCCCCCGAGGTGGCGGCGGAGGCTGCACGTCTGCCCCAGACCGTCACCGCCCCTTACCGCGAGGGGCGCGAGGATTTGCGCGGTTTGCCCACGGTGACCATCGACGGCGAGACCGCCAAGGATTTTGACGACGCCGTCAGTTGGCGCCCGGAGGCGGACGGCGCCAGCACCCTGTGGGTGCATATCGCCGACGTGGACGCCTTCGCCCCGGTGGGCTCGGCCCTTGATGTGGAAGCCCGGGAGCGCGCCACCAGCGTGTATCTGGCGGACATGGTGGTTCCCATGTTCCCGGAGGCGCTGTCCAACGGCATCTGCTCCCTGAACCCGGAAACCGACCGCTGCACCCTCACCGCCGAGATGCAGTTCGACGCCGCCGGACACCGTACCGGTTATCGCATTTACACCTCGGTGATCCGCAGTGACGCGCGCCTGACCTACACCGGCGTCAACCGCATGCTGGTGGGGGGGGATGCCGAGTTGCAGACCCGCTATGCCGCCCTGATGCCCATGCTGCGGGGCATGGAAAAGCTGGCCCGACAGCGCATGGTGGTGCGTGGGGAACGCGGCAGTCTGGATTTTGACCTGCCGGAAACCTTGATCGTGCTGGGCGCCGGGGGCGAGATCCGCGACGTGCTGAGCGAGGAGCGGGAAATCGCCCACCGCCTGATCGAAGAGTTCATGCTGATCGCCAACGAAACGGTGGCGGAGTGGCTGACCTCGGGGCGCTGGCCGTGCGTGTATCGGGTCCATGAGGACCCCGATCTGGACAAGATCAACGCCTTCGTGCCGGTGGCGCGCAACGTGCTGGGGCCGGATATTCCGATCCCGTTCTACCGCGAGGTGCCGCCCCCCAAAACGCTACAGTGGTTGCTCGGCAAGGCCAGCGGCCACCCGGCGGAACATGTGCTGAACTCCTTGCTCATCCGCTCTCTCAAACAGGCACGCTACACCGGCGAGCACCTGATGCACTATGGGCTGGCGGCGGAAACCTACTGCCATTTCACCTCCCCCATCCGCCGTTATCCGGATTTGATGGTGCACCGGCTGGTGCGCCATCGCCTTGCAGGGGGCGACTGGCGCGACTTGAAGTGGGTACGCACCCTGGAGGAGACGGCCATCCACGCCTCGTCGCGGGAGCGCCGCGCCATGGGTGCCGAACGGCGCGTGACCGCCATCAAGAAATGCCGTTTTCTGGCGCGCAAGGTGGGGGAGGCGTTTGAGGGCATCATCTCGTCGGTGGCGCGCTTTGGCATGTTCGTGGAAATTTCCGAGGTGGGTTTTGACGGTCTGGTGCCGGTGGAAAATCTGCCGGAGCGGGTGACCTTCGACGACCGCCACATGGCGTTGGTGGGCAAAACCCATCGCTGGCAGATCGGCGACATGGTGCGGGCGCAGGTGGTGTTCGCCGACCCCCTGGCGGGGCGTGTGACCCTGGAACTGGAAGAGGCCGAAGGGGAGGAACAGGGGCCACCCCCCGGACGCCGTCCGCCCCACGGCGGCAGGGGAAAAGGCGGTGCGCCGGGCAGCCCTTCGGGTGGTGGAGCCGGGGCGGGGGCCGCCAAGGCCACCCGCACCCACAAGGCGGGCGTGAAAAAGGTGCGTCCCAAGCGCAAGCGACGTTAGCCATCACACCGGACGGCGCCGAAGCGGATTTTTTCAGGAGAGAACTCCATGATTACTCGCATGGCCTTTGTGGCCCAACCGACCCGCAACATGGCAGCGGCCAAAAGATTCTACGGCGAGGTGCTGGGCCTGAAGGCGGATTTTGCCGCCCCCCACGGCAAGTGGGCGGAATTTGTCACCCCGGATGGCGCCACGGTGGCCCTGGACGCCTTCAGTCCGGAGATCTCCGACAAGGCCCGGGCCTACCTGTCCCTGGAATCGGACGACATCGTCGCCGACGTGGCGCGCCTGAAGGCGGCGGGCGCCACCGTGGCCCGCGATACCTGGACCAATCGCGACACGGCGGGGGGTGAAATCTGCCACATGGCGGTGCTCAAGGATCCGGACGACAATTCGGTGGTGCTGCACCAGATCGTGCCGGGGCGCCAGGGACACTGACCGTCGGTACCGGCCGCCAGCAGGATCGGGTTATCTCTCCGGCGGAATGTCGGAGGGCGGCGGCAGGGAGCCCCGCATGTCACACTGCCACACCCAGTCGTTGTCGGCCCGCGAGCAGATGTTGAAGCGGGCCGCGTCGAAGCGCAGAACGTAGCGATCCCCCTTTTCTCCCAGCCGCTGGTAGCGGAACGGTCGGGGGTGAGTTCCCGTGATCGCGGGAGGAATTTCCATCCCGGCAAGCTCTCCAAGTTCCTCCAGCGAGATGGGGTACATCCCGTATTCGTAGAGAACTTCCTTCAGTACCGTCCGCAGTTGGTTTTCGCGTTCGAAGGCGGCCTGCGTGGCGCCCGACAGGATGGCGTTGACCACCAGAAACGCCAGCAATACCCCGACCATCAGATTGCGAGTGCGCTTCAGCCCGGCCGGGGGAGCCCACGCCGGGGGGCGCAACCCCAACGCCACGGCGGCCACCCCCAGCAGGAGAACGGCTACCAGCACCCCTTTGCCGAGGGGGTCGTGGCCGAGGGAATGTTCCAGAAAAAACAGGAAGCTCGCGTACAGCAGCAACAAGTAGACCGGTCGCCACAGCCACGGCGCCAGCTTTTGCCAGGCGGTGGGCGGAGTTTCTGCCGTCGGTGCTTCAGCGGGTGATGCCCCGGAGGGGAGATGGGCGCCAGATGGATCGCTGGACGGGCCGGACGCCGGTCGTTCCGGCGGCGGGGCGCCGGGCGGTGGCGAAACGGGCGGGGTGGGTGGGGTGGGTGGGCCCGGGGGGGTGGGCGTATTCATGCCGGGGTGATCCTCATGGTGTTGTTGTCGAGCCGGCCTTCCTGCTGCACTGCCACAGGGAGGAGCCACCTCTGCCGGAGTCATCGGACAGGGAGCATACCCGGAACATGGGGGCGTCAAAGCTTAGCGTGTAGTGCTCTCCGTTCCCCCCGAAACGCTCATAGTGGAATGGCACGGAGTGACGCAGCCCCATTGCCGTGGGGGGGATGCTCGTGGAGGAAATGCCCCCCAACTCCTCCAGCGATGCGGGGTACAGGCCGTAGTCGTAGAGGCACTGTTGCAGTGCGGCCAGCACATCCATGGAGCGGTTGATGGTGGACGCCTCCAGCGCCCCCAGCGCGGCATTGGCCACCAGAAACAGGACGACCACCCGCGTGGCCATGCGACGGACACCCAGCCATCTCTCCGGTGTGGGCCACAGCAGACGGCTCAAGCCCACGGCCAGCAGGAGCGCAATGATGACCACAGTCGTACCGAGTGCGTCCCTGCCCAGGGAATGATCCAGAAAAAACAGGAAACAGGCGTACAGAAATAGCGCCCGCGACGGCTCCCATACCCATGGGGACACCCGTTTCCAGGTGGAGGGGGGCGGGGTGACTGGTGGCATCGCGGAAAAAGGCGGAACGGATGCCGGGGCAGCGGGCGGAGCCGGTGTCGCCGGGGGGGAGGCCGAAATATTTTGTGGCGGGGCGCTCATGCGTCCGTGTCGGGGGGGGCCGAAGGGAGGTTGCCGTTCGTGGTGCATCGCCACCCGGAGGCGAGGTCCTGGACGCGGTCGGTCTGCGAACAGATGACGAACATGGCGGAATCGAAACGCAAGATGTAGTGCCCCCCGTCTTCTCCAAAGCGCTGGTAGCGGAACTGTCCTGGGTGGCGCAGTGATGCCGTAGGGGGGATGCCCATGGCGGCCAGTTCACCCAGTTCCGCCAGCGAAACGGGGTACATCCCGTATTGTTGAAAGCATTTTCTCAACGCGCTCTGCAATATCCAGGCGCGGTCGATGGTAAATGCCTCGGTCACCCTCAGGATCGCGCTGGCTACAAGGAACATGACGAACATGTGTGCCGCCAGTGTGCGGCCATCCGTCAGCCGCTTCGGTGTGGCCCAAAGCGGGGGGTTCAATGCCAGCGCCATGGTTCCCGCTCCCAGCAGGATGATGGCTGTAAGCGCCATCTTGCCGAGGGGATCGGGGCCCGAGGAGTGATCCAGAAAAAAAAGCAGGCCGACGTACAGTGCCGACAGATAAAGTGAGCGCCACAACCACGGCACCAGTTTTTTCCGCATGACGGAAGGCGCAACCGAAGGCGGTGCGGTGCCAGGTGGTGTGGCGTCCGATAGAGTGCCGCCGGGCGGTGCGTCGGTTGGCGGTGAACCCGGTGGTGGAATGGCGGGTTCTGGCGAACCGGAAGGACCGGGCGGGGCCGACGGGCCCGGCAGGGTCGGCTCATTCATGCGGCGGTCACCTGCTGCGCCGTGACCGGGCCACCCACGTGTGCCCCTAGTAGTTCAGCGGCAGAGCCGTCGCGGACAAACACTTCAATGCGCCCGCTGCTGCCGGGGATGAACGCCGCCACACCGGGCAGCACGTCGCCGTAATGCCGCGCCCGGTAGACGGTGTGGTGGCCCAGGGTCACCGAGCGAATGCGGTCCACCAGTTCCTCGGGCAGGCTGGTGACCAGGTTGCCGAAGCGGTCTATGTGCAGCACCATGCCGCGCCACCCCTCCGTAACCTGCGCCGCGCCGGGCAGTGGGCGTGCGAGATTGTCGGTTATGCGTGGTCCGAAAGCCGCTGGAGCCTTTCCCATGGCCAGATGCGCGGCCGCCGGGGCGAACACGTCGCGGCCGTGAAAGGTGGCGGAACGGCGGGCGGGCAAAAAATCCGGCACGCCGATCTGATGCGCGACCAGTTGGCCGTCCGCCTCCAGCAGGGGGGCGAGCACCCCGTTGTCGGGGCCGACAAAAAAGGCGCTTCGCCCTTGGGCCACCAACGCCCGGCGCGGTCCCCCCACTCCCGGATCCACCACCACCACATGGATGGTGCCGGGGGGGAAAAAACCCAGCGACTGGGACACCAGAAAGGCCCCCTGATCCACATTGAATGGCGGCACCTCGTGGCACAGGTCCACGATGCGCGCGGTCGGGCAGATGGAGAGGATTACCCCCTTCATGATCCCCACATAAGGGTCGTGGTGACCAAAATCGGTGGTGAGGGTGATTACCGGCGGGTTGGTCATGGCGCTTCCCTGCAAAAACCAATGCACAGGGTGCCCCATGTATCGCCTCTAGTACAAGGGGTGGCCATTACCCTACCCGCCTGCGCCATGGCGGGTCGCATTCGTCGGTGCTTCGGTCTGCTCTGGCTATCGCACGGAGGTGGGACCGTCCTATGATGGCAAACTGCCGTGTAACCGGCGTACCGACAGGGAGCAACCGACATGACCCGTTATGAGGATACTGCCGTCATTGCCATCACCAAGCATGGGGTGGCGCAGGCGGCGCGGCTGGTGGAACAACTCCCCGGTGCGGCGCTGATCGTACCTGAAAAGTTCGCCGCTGCGGCGGGGCCTCTGGCCCGAAGCCCCTATTCCGGCCCCCTGAGTGCACAGGTGGGGGGGTGGTTCGGGCGGTACCGGCGCCTGGTGTTCCACGTTTCACTGGGGGCGGTGGTACGGCTTATCGCGCCGCACCTCAAGTCCAAGGACGACGACCCGGCGGTGCTGGTGGTGGATGACGCCGGGCGGTTTGTTATCTCCGTACTATCCGGCCACGTGGGTGGGGCCAATGCCTTTTGCGAGGAAGTGGCCCACGCCCTGGGGGCCACTCCGGTCATCACCACCGCATCGGACGTGGGCAAGACCATTCCGGTGGACATTCTGGGGCGGGAACTCGGCTGGCAGGTGGACCCCCTTACCAAAGGCAACATCACCCGGGTGTCCGCCGCCGTCGTCAACGAGGAGCCGGTGGCCTTCATCCAGCAGGCGGGGGAGCCGGGCTGGTGGACGCGGGACACCCCCCTGCCGCGCAGCATCCAGCGCTTTGCCGTCCTGGCCCAGGCGTCGCCGGAGGAGTTTTCCGCCGTGCTGTGGGTGACCGACCGGGAACTGACCGGGCCGTTCTGGGAAGCGGTGCGCGGGCGCTGCGTGGTGTACCGCCCGCGCTCCCTGGTGCTGGGGGTGGGGTGCGACAAGGGGACCAGCCGGGAAACCCTGGCGGAGGCGGTGGAACTGGCGCTGCGACAAAACGGCCTGTCGCCCCTGTGCATCCGCAACCTGGCCACCATTGACAAAAAACGCGACGAGCCGGGCCTGGTGGCGCTGGCGCGGGAGCTGGGGGTGGAGGTGGTGACCTACCCGGCGGCCCAACTGGCGGCGGTGCCGGACGTGCCCAACCCGTCCGATGTGGTGCTCAAGTACATGGGCACCCCGGCGGTGGGGGAACCCGCCGCCATGCTCTCCGCCGGGGTCGGCGTGGCCGGGCTGGTGGTGGAAAAGTTCAAGTACAAGGGCGCCGACGGCCTGAACGCCACGGTAAGCGTGGCCAGGGGGGGGTGTTAGAAAGCGGCGTGCCGGGCCTGGGGCGAGGGGCGCTACCAGCGTGCCTGTTTCTCAATTTGCGAGGCGAGGTCCTTGAGCGTATCGACGAGGGTATTGAAACGCTTGCCCCTCTTTAGCCACGCCCCGGCGGAGTGCAGGCGCTTTTGGCCCGTCGCGACCAAGGCGGCCTTTCGGGACTGAGCGCTATTGTGGGCCGCGAAGTTCCGGAGAGCCGATAGCTGCTCCAGTGCGGACCTGTATTTCTTTTTCTTCACCTCCTCTAGGAGGAAATGCTTGTCGGGCACAAACTCCTTGAGCACCTTGATGAGCCCGTCTCTGCCCTTGAAGTCGAAGAACCTCCCGCTGGTCACGAGGTACTCGCAGACCGCCTTCGAGAGATGCTTGGGGAATTTGATCCCCTTCCGATCCGACACGGTAGCTGTGTCGTTGTTGATGGACCCGACAAGGGCGTCGAACATCAACGACTCGAACCCACGGTACAGGTGAATCACCGCGTAATCGTACAGCAGTGACACGTGCTCATCGGTCGCCCCCTCCGTCCGCGCCTTGATAAACGCCGCCACTTTGTCGGCGTGTGTCCCGAAATCTCGGGTGCTTTTCTTGATGCTCCTCTTCCGCGCCATTGTCGTTAGTGCAGGTCAGTGTACCTGTTCGTGCGCGTCGAAGCAGGACGCGGCGCGTAGCGCTTCAGCCCGCCACCACCCCGCATTCCAGCCCGAAGCGGAAGCGGCGGGCGGTGGGGTCGAAGGTGGGGTCGGGGGTGAACCGGGTTTCCAGCACGGTGACGCTGCCCACGTTGCGCAGGTCGAAGTTCTTGAAACCGCCCCCCGCCTCCTCTTTTCCGCCCTCCACCACGCCGGTCACCAGCGGGTGGCCACCGGCGCTGCGGAATACCGCGTGGGGGGCCATCCGCACCGGGCGTCCCGCATAGCTCAATTCGACCAGACGGCGCTGGGTGATGGCAGCGCACAAAATGTCACGGGTGGTGTCTGGTTGCATGTTTCCATCATCCGTCGGCGGCAAGGGGGTGGGCAAGGAAATGTACCGGGGAGTCCGGGTGTTGCGGTGATCAGTCGGACGGGAGAGATGTGCCGGTAAAGCTGTCCACCAATGCCGCCAGGGCACGGCGTCGCTCCGGCGGCAGTTCACGCAAGCGGCGCAGCAGGTGTACCTCTTCCGCCGTCAGCAGGTCGCCCCCGTAGTTGCCGGGGGGCTGCGGCTGGGCCGCCCGGGCCATTCCGGAACCGGTTCGCGGGTAGGGCAGGGAATCGGCGCCAGCAAGCGGACGGGCGGCGTCCAGCAGCGGCAGCAGTTCGGAATTGCCCAAGTGCCCGGTACGCAGGCGTGTCAGGATGTCGGGGGTGGTCTCCAGGCTGAACACGGCCCCGCCGGGGATGGCACGCCGGACCTCCGCCAGGGTGAGGGGGCCCAGGCTGCCCGCCAGCACCGCCACCACGGTGAAATCCACCCATCCGCCCGCGGATTGCAGCAGGTGGCCTGGCTGGGTGAGCGCCACGCACCAGGATTCCCCCGAATTGATCAGATTCACCGACCACCAGCGGCTGTCGTCAGTCAGGTGGCGACGCAGAAGGGCGGCGCAGGCCAGATCGGTGTCCGGCGCTTCCACCACAAAAGGTGCTCCCTGACCATACAACAGCCAGGAGAGAGAGATGTTCTCTACCCGTGCCAGGGCGGACAGGGCATCTGCCGAGGGTGCCCTACCGTGCAGCAAGGCACCGATTTGCCTCTCTGACAATCCCATGGAAACTGCCCACTGCCGGGGGGGACGCCCTGCCATAATCTGGGCAATGCGGCCTCCGAGCGCCGCCTGTTGCGACGGGGAAATCAGCCCCGGAATCTCTGGCGCGTGGGATTCGTCCGGTTCGACGTCCGCAGCTGCCGGGGTTCCCTGGGTGCTGGCGGGGTTTGCCTGGGCCGGGGCGGGGTGCTGAGGGGAGGAATGATCCTGGTCCATCCATCCCAGGGGTTTTCCTGTGGCGTGCTCGATACGTTCGGCCATGTCGTCACTCACCGGGCGTCCGCCCCCCAACAGCACTGACAGGTGGTTGGCATTGGATGCGATACGCTCCGCCAGAAATTTTACCGCCCCTCGTTTGCCCGCAAAGCGATCGTGGGTGATTTCCCCCAAAAGTGCCTCCAGGTTACGCCGACGGCGGTCGGCCCGGGTGTCGGGTTGGCCCATGGAAATACCTGTCTTGGCGTACACGGCCCACGCAGGATACACCATCTGCAAAGATGGCTTGACATATCTTCGCAATACGCTAATATTATGTTTACATTGCGGCTAATCGTGGCTGCGGAGTGCGCGGTGGCCTTCCGCGCTTCGGTGAGAGGCGGAAGATGCGGCTAACCGATTACCTGAAATGCATTACGGCGGCGGAGCGGCGGCACCTGGCGCAGGCGCTCGGCACGTCGGTAGTGTACCTGTCACAGTTGGCTCACGGCCACCGCAAGGCGGGCCCGGCGCTCACACTGCGGATTGAGCGGGCCACCGCAAGGCGGGTGTGCCGCCACGATTTGCGCCCGGATCTGCACCCGGCGGAAGAATGTCCAATGCTGTGTGGCCCACCGGAATCACGGCAGCGCTAAGGTATTCCCCATAGTTGGGACCGCATGTGTGCAGCAGAGCGGTCGGAGCAGAGCGATCAAAGTTGGCGAGCCCGTGGCGGCGAGCCCGTGGCGGCGAGCCTGTGGACGAACGCGGATGGCGGCAAGTGCAGGTACGAGGTTGATAACTTGCCTGGCAATCGGCGGGTTCTGGTGTTCGTCAACCCGGAAGGCGCTCGCGGTACGGCAGCCACGTCGGCCATATGGTGTTTGCGTCCAGTGCCCGCTGGGCCTCTGTATAGTCCGGACGATCGGTGAGGTCGGCCTCCCTGTATGCCGCCACCGACTGCTTGGAAAATTTTGTGGCGAGGGAAGCATCTCCGCGTGCCGAGGCCGCCTCCGCCAGCCGCCGGGCGGCCACTGCGGTGGTGTAGTCATCGCTGGAATAACGGGAGCGGAACAGGGCGTTGGCGGCCAGCACTTCTGCGTCCTCGGCATGCCCCATTCTTTCCTTCACGGCAGACAGGTGCATGACGGCGCGGGCCATCTGGCCGGGAAACGCCTCGCCCCGCAGAGTAATGTAATTCACCGATCGGTAGGCGAACAGATTGGCTCGCGGGAGGTCGCCGGACAGTAACGCCTGTTCCGACGTGATCTGGTGTAGATGGGGGATCAACCGGTCCAGTTGGGGGATTTCGTCGTTGCCCGCCCCTCGGGTTTCTTTGGTGTCACGCAGGCGTTCCGCCACCTGAACCGCCGCGCCGTACTCCCCGGAATTGATGAATGCCCCCATGGATGCAAGATACAGGCTGGCCGCTTGTCGCCAACTGGTGCCGCCCAGCAGCAGGCCGGCGTAAAACGGTGTGCAACCGCCTCGGGCGACCTGGGTGTCCGCCTTGGGATTCAGAATGGCCTGAATTTTTTCCACCACCGGGCCGGCCTGCTGGGAACGCAGCGTGCGGTTCCCATCGTGGATGACCTGGTACAGCTCTGGCCGGTTGGCCCGCTCCGCCTCGGACTGGCACAGGCGAGCCAACTCTTCGGAGTGGGGCTGTATGGCGACATAGTCGTATTCCGGTCCCGGCGGTGCAAGCAGTGCTTCGACGCGAGCCTTTTCGGCGGGAGTCCGGGATTCGGTATTGTCGGCGCGGACTGCGATGTTCAGCGCCGAAAGTGACACGCCGCAAAAAATCAGCAGCGAGAATCCTGCGAGAAATTTTTTCATGAGGTGTCCCCCTCTCTGCCCTCCATCTGCCAACTCCCCGCAAACGGGGCTTGGGATGTCCTCTCGGCACTATCTTTGGGGAAGTTAAGGGGGGGCGACCGACCAGACGTGGCCCGGAGGGTGTGGCTGGAAATCACGGCCGGGGTGGGCAGGCCCACCCCGGCCGGGGTGCTTTGTGTATCTGCCGAAGGGGCCGGGTCAGACGATGCGCAGAACGTTCCCCTGGTTGCGTACCGCGATCTTGGCGGCAATGTTGCGGGCGATTTCGGTGATCGCCAAGCTTTGGACAGCGTCCGGATCCCCGGCGGTGATGGGGGTGCCGGCGTCGCCGCCCTCGCGGATTGCCACTTCAATGGGGATTGCCCCCAAAAAATCCACGCCCAGGGTTTTGGCGGCCTTTTCCCCGCCGCCGGTGGAGAAAATGTCGGTGCGGCAGTCGCAGTTGGGACACTGGAAGAAACTCATGTTCTCGATGATGCCCAAAAGCGGAACGTTGACCTTCTGGAACATGGCCAGCCCGCGCCGGGAATCCAGCAGACTTACCTCCTGCGGGGTGGTGACGATCACCGCGCCGGTTACCGGCATCAACTGGCAGATGGAGAGTTGGGCATCACCGGTGCCGGGGGGCAAGTCCACAATCAGGTAGTCGACTTCGCCCCAGTCCACGTCGCGCAGAAACTGCTGGATGGCGCCGTGGATCATCGGGCCGCGCCATACCAGGGGGGTGTCGTCCGGCACCAGAAAACCCATGGACATCACATGCACACCGTGAGCTTCCGGCGGCACCATCTTGCCGTCGCGGGACAAGGGTTTGTCTTTCAGGCCCATCATCTTGGGTACGTTGGGACCGTAGATGTCGGCATCCAGAATGCCCACGCTGGCGCCTTCGCGGGCCAGTGCCACAGCGAGGTTTACCGCCACCGTGGTCTTGCCCACCCCGCCCTTTCCAGAGGAAACGGCGATCACGTTCTTGATGCCGGGGGCCATCTGGTCCATTTGCTGATTCATGGCGGCGCGGGCCACCTGGGAACCCCAGCGCACCTCAATGTGGCTCAGCCCCGGCACACTCTCCAGCGCGACTCGGCAGCGCTTTTCGATCTCGCTCTTGAGGGGGCAGGCGGGGGTGGTCAACTGGATGGTGAAGGCCAGTTTATCGCCGTTGATCTGGATGTCCTTGACCATGTTCAGGGTGACGATGTCCTTGCCCAGTTCGGGCTCCTGAACCTTGGAAAGGGCGTCCAGCACGATCTGTTCGGTGAGCATGTATTCTCCTTCGCGCCGCCGCCGGGGGGGGAAAGGCGGGGAACGGTGATGTGGCAGCGGTTGTGTAATCGCGTGGGCAGATTATCCTGCTGGTTCCGCGGGCTGGTCAAGCGGCTGGATACACGATGGTGCCGCTGCCCGCCTTTTCCCTTGATCGTGCAAACGGATGTTTGTATGGTGGCCTGAGGTCAAGCGCGGGAGATGCTGATGTCCAGGGAATCCAAACCGTCCGATAATTTTTCCCTGAGCGCCAGGGAACGCACCGTGCTGGGCTTCATCGAGGATTTTTTTGCCTGCCACGGGGCGCCCCCCACCATGCGTGAAATTGGCGCAGGGTGTGGTATTCCCTCCACGCGCACGGTGAGCGATGACCTCAAGCGGCTGGCCAAGGCCGGGCGTATCCGGCTGCGGCGTGGCCGCAGCCGGGGGATTGAGGTGACCACGAGGCGAACGGTAGCGGGTGTCGGGGACTCCGGTGGCGGAGGCATCCCCCTGTTGGGCCGCATTGCCGCCGGTGTGCCGCTTGCGGCGGACGCAGTGTACGACGGGGAACTGGCCGCCGACGGTACCACCCTGTTTGGCGCGGCGAACTGCTTTGCCCTGACGGTGCGGGGCGATTCCATGCTGGGGCGGCACATTGTGGACGGCGACCTGGCCGTCATCCGCCCCCAGTTCACGGCGCGGGACGGCGACATTGTGGCCGCCGAGGTGGACGGGGAGGTGACGCTGAAAATTTTTCGTCGAGCGGAAGATCGGGTGTTGCTGCTGCCCGCCAACGACGCTTACGCGCCGGTAGTGCTGGATGGGTCACGTCCGTGTCGGCTGCTGGGGGTGATGGTGGGGCTGATCAGGAGCGGGAGCGGTCCGCAGCGGTAGTTCGGAACGGTGTGTGCGGCTATCCCACCCGCCACATCGTTCCGGTCACGCTCTTGCCGTCCGGGGTGCGGCCTCCGGCGATCAGCAGGGCGTCGCCCACCGAGACCATGGCCCCCATCACGCGGCCCTCGGGAAGGTCGGGGAGCTTTTCCCAGGTGGCACCGGTCCAGCGGGCAAGGCGGGAACTGATGCCGTTGCCGTCGTTGCCCCCCGCCACATACAGGTGTCCGTTGTGCAGCGCCGCGTAGAGGCCCGCTGCCGCCCACGGCAGGCGCGTGCGGGAAAGCCCCCACACACCGCCGAGGGGGTCATAGACTTCAATCAGGTCCAGGTTGTTGAATGTCCCGTCCCGGAACGCGCCGCCCCCCATGGCCCAGATGCCGTCCGGCATCGGCACGGCGCACAGGGAGAAGCGGGCGGTGGGCATGGGGGCGATTTCCCGCCACTGTCGGCCACCCTTTTCCAGCCGTTCGCAAAAATCGAAGGCCGGGTCGGTGAGCGGTCCTCCCTCAGCGTCGGGGTGGTGGCCACCGAACAGAAAAATCTCGTCGTCGACCACGGCGGCGGCGGGGGCATCGTGGCGCATGAGCAGGGACGGGGCCGGTTCCCAGCGGTCCTCGGCCGGGAGATAGGCCTCCACGATACTCTTGAAGTCGAAGGAGCCGTCCGGGCGCTTGAAGCCGCCGCCCATCACGTAGATGCGGTCGCCCACCGTGGCGCAGGCGATGCCAGAGCGGGAGGCGGTCATGGGCGTGCGCTCCTTCCAGCGGTCGGCCCCCGGGTCGTACACTTCCACGCTGTCCAGACTTTGAAAGTTCTCTCCACCGCCACCGAACACATACAGCTTGCCGCCGTGAACGGCGCTGCCGAAGTGGGAACGCGGGTGGCGCATGGGGGCGGCGGTGTGGACGCGCAACGTCGGCTCCGTTATCCGAAGTCCAGGGTTTCCACCCGGTTGGTCACCTCGCGTCCGTCGCCCTTCCAGCCCCCCACAGCGAACAGTCTCCCGTCGAGCATGGCCACGCCCATGGCGGCGCGGGGCTCGCTCAAGGAGGGTAAATCGGTGTAGCTGCCGTCGCGCAGGGAGAATTTCACCGCCCTGGCGTGGATGCCGGGGCCGGAGTAGCCACCCAGCACATACACCGTGTCGCCATCGCGCCAGATGCCGTGGGCGGCGGCGGGCCAGGGCATGGTGAAATCGGGGGTGGACCATTTGCCCGTGGCCGGGTCGAACACGTCGATGCGGTCAAAATCGCGGATGCCCCCCTTCTCGGCTACGTAGCGGCAGCCACCGATGGCGTAAATTCTGTTCTGCCATGCAAAGCCCATGGCGGCAAAGCGTGGAATCGGCAGGTCGGCCACCTGCTCCCAGTGGCGGGCACCGGGGGTGAGACGCTCGGTGTAGCCGAACGCCGGGTCGGAGGAGGGGCCGCCCTCGGTGGCCTCCGGGTGGTGACCGCCGATGATATAGATGACGCCGTCCAGGTCTGCGCAGGCCGGGTAATCGTGGGGCTGGCCCATGTCCGGGCCGCTCTCCCAGCGGTCGGTGGCCGGGTCGTAAATCTCTACCGTGGGCAGAAAGCGGAACTTGCCGTCGTCCTTGCGGAAACCGCCGCCCACTACCCAGATGCGGCCGCCGATCACCGCCGTCACCGCGCCGGAGCGCAGTGTGGGCATGGGGGTGACCTCGTCCCAGCGGTCTGCCCTGGGGTCGTACACTTCGCTGGTGTTAAGGCTGGCGAAGCGCGGTCCGCCGCCGCCAAACACGTAAACGCGCCCGTTCAGCACTGCCGTGGCGGGGTGGGAACGGATGTGCTTGAGGGGGGCGACGTCGGTCCAGCGGGACATGAGAAGGTCTCCAGGAAAGGGTGTGTCTGGCGGGGCGCTACGGGAAGCCGGGGGGGGGCGGCGCCAGGTGCTCGGTGTCCGGCTTGTAGGCATTGAATACCCGGATGCCTTCCAGCATGTTGATGGCGATATAAACGCACAGGGCGAGGAGCGTCGCCAGCAGAATCCACAGGCTGATGGGTATGCGCTTGCGGGTGGTGGGGGTGGCGGGTGGCGTATCCATGCCGTGCATGATACGGGCAGGGCCGGGGGGGGTGCAATGCGGGCTGCAGATGGGGGGTGGGGACAGATCGGCGGGGCTTGTCTGGCAGGGCTTGTCCGGTCATGTTCGGCGGATGATGATAGACTGGCCTTCGGGATGGCTGCAATGTCACAGGGAATCCACACCATCAGCGGGCGACTCGGGGCGATGTGTTTGGCCGTGGCGATGATTGCGGCTTGGGTGACCGATGCTCCGGCAGTTGAAAACGGCGCCGATGTGCCTCCGGAAATCGCCCACCTGATTGCCTTTGTGGGGCATTCCGGCTGCGACATGGACCGCAACGGCAGCCGTCACACTGCGGCGGAAGCGGCCTCTCACCTGCTGCAAAAATACCGGCGCGCAAAGCGCTATGCCCCCGATGCAGAGCAGTTCATTGCCCGCATCGCCACCGGTAGTTCCCTGTCCGGAAAGCCGTACATGGTGTACTGCAGTGCGCATCCACCGACCTCGTCCGCCAACTGGTTGCGTTCGGAACTGGTTCGCTACCGCACGGAGGGGGACAAAGGCCTCCCCTGAGGTGCCGTGCTACACTGGACCGGCGGCGGAAGGTTCCATCGCGGCGGCAAAACCCACCCGGCAGAAGAAAATGAGCGGTCACTCAAACGGCATTTACGCACGGCGGCGGGAACGCTTCATGGCCCAGATGGACGGGGGGGTTGCCATCTTCCCCGGCGCGCCGGAGTCGGTGCGCTCCAACGATGTGCACCACCGTTACCGGCAGGATTCGGATTTTTTCTACCTGACCGGCTTTACTGAACCCGGCGCAGTGCTGGTGCTGGACCCGGAAAATCCAAAACATCGCTATATGCTGTACGTCCAGCCCAAAGCCCCGGACAAAGAGCGCTGGACCGGTCGCCGCGTGGGGGTGGTAGGGGCGCGTCGCCAGTTTGGTGCCGATGCAGCCTTCGAGGCGGAAAAATTCCGCGCCGACCTGCAACATCTGCTGATCGGGCGGCCCCGGGTGTTCCTGCGCATGGGTTCGGATCCGGACCTGGACCGGGAGGTGCTGGGGCACGTTGCCAGTTTGCGTGCCAGGGCCCGTGCCGGGCAGCACGGTCCTCTTGAAGTCGTGGACCCGACCCCTGCCTTGGCAGAATCCCGCCTGCTCAAGTCGCCGGACGAGATCGAACACATCCAGCGTGCCGTGGACATTACCGCCCTGGGGCATCTTGCCGCCATGCGCGTCGCCAGCCCTGGTTGCCACGAGTACGAAATCGAAGCTGAAATCGAGTATGAATTCCGCAAGGCGGGTGGAGCCGGACCGGCTTACCCCACCATCTGCGGGGCCGGGGCCAATGCCACCATCCTGCACTACATCACCAACGACCGGCGCATGAGAAAGGGCGAACTGCTGCTCATTGACGCAGGTGCGGAGTATGGTGGCTACGCCGGGGACGTCACCCGCACAATTCCGGTGTCGGGCCGTTTCAACGACGCCCAAAGGGCTCTGTACAACGTGGTGCTGGGGGCGCAGAAGTCAGCCATTCGCAAAGTGAAGCCAGGGACGACCTTTGACGCCGTGCATCATGCGGCGGTGAAAAAACTGGCTGAGGGGCTGGTGGCGTTGGGGCTGGTGGAGGGGCCACCGGCACGGGTGGTGAAATCAGGGGATTACCGCCGTTTTTACATGCACCGTACCAGCCACTGGCTGGGGCTGGACGTCCATGACGCCGGGCGCTACACCTCCGGAAGCGGCTCCAGCCGCCCCCTGGAGCCGGGCATGGTGCTGACCGTAGAACCGGGTCTTTATGTGGGTGCTGAGTCCGACATCCCCATGCCGTTCCGCAACAACGGTATCCGCATTGAGGACGATGTGCTGGTGACCGCGGACGGTTGCCAAGTGCTTTCCGCCGCCATTCCCAAGGAGCCGGATGCCATTGAGCGGGTCATGTCCGGTCGTTAGGGAGAGGGGGTGGTGGTGGCCCCTGCTGCCGGTTGCGCTGCTACAGGTCGCCTGTTCCGCGCCACCGCAGGGGCCGCCTCCCTACGACCCGCAGGCGGTAACGATGCAGGTGCTGGCCTTGGGGCCGGATCCGGGGGAGGGGCGCAAGGTGTTCCGCTCCTGGTGCATTTTCTGCCACGGCGATCAACAGTCCGGGGAACCCCCCACTGATTTTGGTTTTGGCAAGGAGAATCCTCGCCGCTTTCGCGGTTACCGCAACCTGTCTCCAGAGGAACACGTCACGGCAATTGTCGAGGGGTTTGTCAGCGCCGAGAGCGGGTATCGCAACATGCCACCTTTCGGACAGCGGCTGAGTCCGCGCGAAATTGCCGATGTGGCGGCCTATGAGCGGCAGTTGATGGCACTGGAACCCGCCGAATACTGGGAAAAATCACGCTTTTCGTGGTGGCCTGCCGATCCCGCGCCGTTGCCGGGGCGGGCGGGACCGTGAGGCGAGGCGGAATAAAATCCGACGAGCCTTCCCCGATGGGTAAGTCTGATCGGGTGGTTCTTTTAATTTTCCGCTGTTTACGCTACCCTTTCGGTGAGGGGGCCCGGGAGCGCTTCAGAAATGCTGCGCGAATACCGACAGGAGGGTGAGGTCCAGCATGCGTGCTGTGCGGGTGTCGTGCGTGGTGCGCACGAGGCGCGTGGCATATACCGGCTCTACACGACAGACGGCCCGCAGGGATGCAGGCCATCACCGGAATTAGGGATGATGATGACACACCGCGGCATGCACTCTTTCCTGTTCGCCTTGATGCTGGCCGGTTTGCTGGTGTCCATGAGGTCGACGGTGGCAGGTGCGGCGTCGACCACGACAGCCTCCGCCGGAACTCCGGGCGCAACCTCCGCAGGCACCGCCAGCGGAGGCGAGCAGAATGTGGACGCATTACTCAAAGACCTTGAGGGAATTCTTTCGGACGTGATGGGTGCCGAGGCAGCGCCGTCGGCGGCCACTTCCGCTGCGGGTACCCCTTCGACATCCCCGTCGGTGGTCAAGGTGGCCCCTGCCGCCCTTGCCGCCCCTGCCGCCCCTGCCGCCCCTGCCGCCCCTGCCGCAGACGGTTCCGGGGAAGACGCGGCGATGGCGAACGAGATGGGGCTGGGGACGGCTCCCACCCCGGTCGCTGCCCCGGCGATGGCGGCGGGCGGTGGCAATGCCCCTCCGGAGCAGATGGCACCTTCCGCCACCACCGTCCCGGTTGCCGCCGCCAGCGGCGGGGACGCTCCAGCCGCCAAGCAGTCCACCGTACCCGTTGCCGCAGAAGCCGATGCGATCGGTGATTCCGCGGAAGACGCCGTGGCGGCCCCGATGCAGTCGGCCAAGGCAACCGATCCCGTGACCATTCCCGACGCCGGTAACGTGATTGAGCCTTTCACCCCCACGGTGCCGCCGGCGGTGGAGGTGGACGCCGTGCCCGCCCGCACCCTGTCGACGGCGGAGGCAGCAAAGCTGATGAAGGAGGCGATGTCGTGGTTTGTGGTGGGGGAGTACCGGCAGGCGGTGCCCAAGCTGATCGAACTGCTGCGCGCCGACCCGAAACACGCAGAGGCCCGTTACTATCTGGCTTACTCGCGCTATCGCATGGGGGACTTTCCGCAGGCTCGCGCGGAGTTTCACGCCCTGTATCAGGTAAAGAGCGATTTTTCCCCGGTAAAGCGTAACAAACGTCCGATGGCCGCCAACACCGACAAGGGGGCTGCGCAACCAGTGCTGGATGTGGAAGGCATGTCTGCCACCGAGGCAGAAGGCACCGGGACCGCCGCCGCCGTTTCCCCGCCGACCGGGCCAGAGGTCAAACCGACCGCCGACAAGGCGGGGGCGTAGCCTCGCGCCCGCGACCTTCGCCTTTTTCTGCGATTCCCCCCGTTCTTGTCCGGGCCCGTCCCGGGCGTCAGGCCGCCTTTTTCGGCAGGGTGTCGATCTTCACCTTGGCGATGCGCATGCCGTCCATGTCGACGATGGTGAACTTGTGGTAGGCGTGCATCACCACCTCGCCGCCCTTGGGGATTCCCTGTAGCTGGGACAGCATGAAACCGCCCAGGGTTTCGTATTCTGGCGACTCCGGAAGGTCCACCGGGTAATCCTCGACCAGATCGGCAATGTTGGTGTCTGCATCCACCACCAGGGAACCGTCGCGCATGCGCTGTACCGGCTCGTCCTCGTCGGTGTCGTACTCATCCTGGATGTCCCCCACGATCTCCTCGATGATGTCCACGATGGTCACCAGCCCGGACACGTCGCCGTATTCGTTAACGACAACAGCCATCTGCATGCGGCGCTGCTGCAACTCCTTGAGCAGGCGCAGGGCCTTCATGGTTTCGGGGACAAAATAGGGGGGGTGGAGCAGGTCCCGGATGCCGCCGCTGGCGTGTTCCGGATCACGCAACAGGGTAATCAGGTCCTTGTAGTTGAGGATTCCGCATACCCGGTCGCCGTCGTATACAGGGTAACGCGCGTGCATGTTGTCGGCGATCAGGTCGAGGATTTCCCCTAGGGGCATGCGGATGTCCACCGAGCAGATGCGTGGCCGGGCGACCATTACCTCGCGTACGCAGGTGTCGGCGAATTCGAACACACTGTGGATGAGCTGCTGCTCCCCGGCCTCGATTTCGCCTTTTTCGCGCCCCTCGCGCAACAACAGCTTGATGTCTTCTTCGGTCTCCGGCTCTGCCGGGCGCAGGGAATCGGTACGCAACAGCTTGAGTACCAAGGAACTGGAACCGGACAACAGGCGGGAAACCGGGGTGGCCAGCCGGCTGATGCGCCACATCGCACCGCTCATGGACAGGGCGATGCGGTCGGGCTGGCGGATGGCCAGAGCCTTGGGAACCAGTTCGCCAAGCACCAGAGACAGGTAGGAAATCACTGCCACCGCAGCTCCCAGCGACAGCCAACGGGCGATCTCGGGAGGGAGGTCAAATGCATATTCAAGGGCCGGTTGAAGGTGTTCGCTCGACGAAACACCACCCACTGCGGCGGCCATTGCTCCCACGACAGTAATTCCCACCTGCACCGTGGCCATGAAGCGGTCCGGGTCGGCATGCATCGCCGTCACGCGCTGGGCGTCAAGACTCCCCTCCTCGGCCATGCGCCGGATGCGGGCCTTGTGAGAGGAGATGATGGCGATCTCGGCGCAGGCAAAAAAACCGTTGGCGATGATCAGGCCGAGAATGACCATCGCCTCAAACATGACGCCTTCCAAGTGGCGTAACCCTCCTTGTCGAATCGGGTGGAGCCCGCCCCGCAACCCATATGGTGCAGGTACGGAGGCTCCGCGACGAAATCCCGTACCCGTGAATTTTTCGGGAATTCCCCAAAAGACGCCGGACGCAGTGAAATCTCGTCGAGGCTAGAGGATAGCCGGAATCCACCGGATCGGGCAAGTTTCCCAAGGTGGGCTGATTGGTGTAAACGGGGTGAGCCCGCCTGTTTCGGGCCGGGAGATTTATTCTGACTCGTGGAAATGCCGACAAGAGTTGGTTACGGCTGCCTACGGGTGAGAAACCCGTGGTGAGTTGTCATTAACCTTGTCATCGGTCGGCCGGTCGTCGAAATCCCCAGCGGGTGGCGAGGCAGGTCGGCTTGGAATGGTGCGCAATGTCAGCCAGTTGGCCGCCTTCTGGGGGTGGATCTTCGGACGACGACGGGAGGATGGGGAATATTCCCCTGGACGACATCTCGGGTGGCCTTTCCGAGTCTCCCGACACCAGTGCCTTCAATTATCCTCGACCGGGAGATCCATACCCCGGTGGCAAGGGGGTGCGTGGTCAGCACGGGGAGCCTGGCGCTACCGGCAAATCCTCCGGCAAATCTGCTACCAAAACCGTTGCCGAACCAAAAGGTAAACGGCCGGGAGGCCGCCGAATCCGCGGCGGTTCGGCTACCTCCGACGGCGACAAGGTGGTGGGCGGGGCGGTACATCAAAAACGTAGCGTGGATACCCTTACCCCGGAAGAACGCCTCAAATCGGCAATGTCTTCCATGGTCAAGGCCAAGGTGCGCGACCGGCGGTTGCTGCTGGCCATTCCCCTGATTTTGATCGGGTTACTGGTCGGTGACCTGCTGTTTTTCGAACATGGCACCTATCCGGAGCCACCCTTGGAAATGGTCTCCAATGAGCTGATTCCGGGGCCGGTGATTGCCGACATGCAGTGGGCAGGCAGTGGTGACAACGCCCGGTTGGCTGTCCAGAATGGCGCAGCTTATCCGCTGCTGCTGTCAGCTTTGCGGGGAGGCCTGGGCACCGACGTGGGCATGGCGCGCCTGATGAATGCCGGGCTGCATGCGGCAACCGCCTTGCTGCTGTTCGTGTTGGCGATGCGCATCGGTTCGTTCGCTACTGGAGTGACCACGCTGGTGCTGGTGGCGGTGAATCCGTCGTTCACCTATATGGCATCCCAACTCCTGGCCGAGAACCTGGTGGCGTTCCTGCTGGTATTGAGCGCGTGGCTGGGGGTGGTGATGGCCAGTCCCGCACGTCCATGGTACCGGGTGGCGGCGGTACCGGTAATGGGGTTTACCCTGTTCTTCCTTGCCCTCACCCGGCCCGGTCTGGGGCCGCTGGCCTTGATCCTGGTTGCAATCACGGGTATCCACTTGCTGCGTGAGTGGCGCGAGTCGCGGTCATCGCTGGGCGCAGTTGCCGTGGTGCTGTTTGCCCTGTGTCTGCTGTTGCCCTGGCTGGGCTGGCAAGGGCGTATCAGCGGAATCTTCGAGGCCGACTCCCTGATTCTTTCCCCCTACGGTCTGTCCTCCGGGGCCACTCTGGCGGATTCGGCCCACGATCCGGCCCGCAACGGTTGGCCGTATCCGGCGGCGGATATGGGGCCGCACAGCTTGTACGTTGCGCCGCCGGTGATGGAATCGATCGCTGGTAATCCACTGCACGCTCTGGCCCTGTATCCGGAAAAGGTTTTTCGCCAATGGTTTTCCCCGGCCGGTGGGCGGGCGTTGCCCACGCCGTTGGCAATGTGGGGGGTGGCCGCGCATGGGGTGATACTGGTGCTGGCGGTATTGGGGCTCACCCGCCTGAGGACGATCCCGGCCCTGCCGTTCCTGCTTTTACCAGTGCTATGGGTGGTGCTGGCCTATCCGTTGGGATACGGTGAGGAACGCCGTTTTGTCTTTGGCGTGATGCCGCTGCTGACCCTGTTTGCGGCCCTGGCCTTGCGCCACATGTGGGTGCCTTTGATGAAACGGGTGTGGCCACTTAACCGGCTGCGGCCCAAACCGCTGGAGATGGCGTGGCTGGTGGCTGCCGGGGTCGTGGCATACTGGGCCGGGCTGACGGAAGATGGTTTTGTTGCGGTTTCCTCTTTGGATCCGTGGCTCACCCACGCCAGTGGTGTGGCCGGATTGCTGCTGGTGGCCGGGATGGCGGCCTGGCGGCTGGCCCGGGTACTGCACGCCGACAGCGCCGGACCACGTGCGGCGGCCGTGTTGCTACTGCTGGTCTGTGTGCTGTTGCCACTCACCGTGCACGCCCTGTGGTTTTCCGACTGGCGAACCTTTGCCGTGACTCTAAAAGATCCGGGCCAAAGCCTGGAGCAGACGTTTACCCTGCCCGCCGGATTGGATCTGGGCACCGCACGCGCCATAACGTTGCAACTCGACGTACTGGACCGGGATGGTAGTGCCGCAAATGTGGAGGTACGGGTCAATCACCGGTTGCAACACCAGTTGTTGCCAGTGTCCGTCACCTCTCCGGCCTACCGTCAGGTATTGCGCGGGATGGAATCGGGGGGGCGGGATTTGTATCCCGATATCCCCCAATGGCTGACCTATCGGCTGGACCCGGAAAAACTGGCCGGGGAACGCAGTGTCAATGTATCCGTGGCCCTCGCTGCGGGTGAGGTGAAGCGGGGGCAGCGGTTGATCGTATTCGGGGATCTGCCGCACGGCAGCGATTCTGTGGGTGGCGGCCCGGCACCGTGGATTGCTCCCGAGGACCGGCAACTGGTCACGCGGCCCCTGCTGAACGGGCGCGCGTCCCTGTGGCGTCACGGCATTTATGGTGACATGCGTTTGTACGGTATCACCCCGCTGGAAGGGGTGCGTCGCTCGGCCTATATCCCGGAGGCTGGAATGCCTGCCGATACCGATGATTTGTCCCCCGCCCTGTATCGGCAGCCGGGGGCCTACCGCATCCACCTGCAAGTTATCACTGCCAACGGCACTGAAGTCATTCTTTAGTCGGGGTGCACGGGGGCGACTCCTCCGCCAGGAAACCACGTTCCGGGAACGTGCCTGATGTTCGTGGAGGCTTGTTTCCCTGGGGAGTTTCCTGTGTCGGTCACAACCGATATGCGATGAATGGACTTCACCCGGTTTTGTAGACACCTTGATGCTTAGAATTGGAAGCAAAGGAGGTGTGTATGAACCGGAGGTATACAGAGGAGTTCAAGCGCGAGGCGGTCCGCCAGGTGCTGGATCGCGGCTACTCGGTCAGCGAGGTATCCAAGCGACTGGGTGTTTCGACCCACAGCCTGTACGTGTGGGTGGCAGCGGAGCGGCGAACGCGGAATGGGGATGAAGGGGATGCCGTTCAGGCCATGCGCCAGGAGAACACCCGGCTGAAAACGGAGCTGCGGCGGGCCGAGGAGGAGCGCGACATCCTAAAAAAGGCCGCCGCGTACTTTGCCAAGGCGTCCGGGTGAAGTACGCGTTCATTCAGGAGCACCAGGAGCTGTTTCCGGTGACGTCGATGTGCCGTGTGCTCCGGGTGCATCGGAGTGGCTTCTACGCCTGGATCCGGCAGCCCGTATCGGCCAGAAGCCAAAAGGATCAACGACTGGTCAGGATGATCCGCTCAGCTTACTCCAACAGCGGAGGCATCTACGGCAGCCCACGCATTCACCGAGACCTGGGTGAACTGGGCGTCCGGTGTGGCCAGAAGCGTGTGGCCCGCTTGATGAGGCAGGAGAAGCTGCGCGCCCTGCGCGGCTACAAGCGGCCGCGATACAAGAGCGGAAAGCTCGCCGTCGTTGCACCGAACCGCCTGGAGCAGCAGTTCAAGGTCGCTCAGCCGAATCAAGCATGGGTCACGGACATCACCTACATCGGCACCAGAGAAGGCTGGTTGTTCCTGACCGTGGTGATCGACCTGTTTTCTCGCCTAGTCGTGGGTTGGTCGATGAAACCGACTCTGGAGCGGGAGGGTGTACTGGATGCCCTGCTCATGGCCATCTGGCGCCGCAAGCCCAAGGAGCGAGTGGTCGTCCACTCCGACCAGGGCTCCCAGTATGGCAGCGACGATTGGGGTCGACTGCTCAAGGCCCATGGTCTGGTCGCCAGCATGAGTCGTCGGGGCAACTGCTACGACAACGCCGTGGCCGAGTCGTTCTTCAGCTCATTGAAAAAGGAAAAGGTGAGGAGGAGGGTCTATTCGACGCGGGGCGATGCCCGCGCCGAGATCTTCGACTACATCGAAGCCTTCTACAACCGGACCCGCCGGCACAGCCATCTCGGCCACGTCAGCCCGGTTGATTTTGAACGGCTTCAAGTGGAGGCTACGTAGTGTCTACGAAAGCGGGTGAAGTCGAGAGGCGTGCTTCCTGGCATCCGAGGATCGGGCCTCAGTGATTGGTGGTGGGGGTGGATGCCGACTGCTACAATTCGTCCCCTCAGCGCGGCCGATCCGAATTGAAGCGGGGAGATGTAATAACCAACATGGGGATTGTGTCTGTTTTTTCGCGCCCGTCGGTACGCGTGACCATTGTGATGCTGGCCATCCTGTTGTTGGCGATTCTCCGTTGCGGGGCGGTAGGCAGCCTCCCGGCGCACCAGGTCGACGAGGAAGTCCCGGTGTGGTATGCCCTGCAGTTTTTGGGCGGCGATCTAAATCCACACTGGTTCGATTACCACACCCTGCCCATGTATCTCCTGGCGGCGGTGTATGCCACAGTCTATGCGCTATTGACCGTAACCGGTGCGGTTCATTCCCTCGAAGAATTTGCCTCTCTCCTGTTCTCCAACGAGGCGCTGTTTTATGTGACCGGCAGGGTATGGATGTCGTTCATGTACACCGCCGGGTGTGCGGTGCTGGCGTGGATTCTGTGGCGCCGGTGGAGGGCGCCGGGGGTGGCCGGGATATTTTTTGCGGCCACCTTTCTGCTGCCGGATGCACTGGTGGCCTCGAACCAGATCAAGGCGGAGGCGGCGGTATTTCTGTTCATGACCGGAATGCTGTGGTTCGGTTTTCTGGCAGCACGTACCGGGAGAACTCTGCTGATTGCTGCCGTGTTCCTGGCTGCTGCGGTGGACTCAAAAATTCCAGCGCTGACTCTCGCACCGGTTCTGGCCGCTCAGGCCGGGGTGGACCTGTGGGCACGACGTTATTCATGGCGCTGGGTGGCCGGGGCCGTGGGAGTGTTTCTGGTGGCGCTGTTCGTGTTCATGCCGTATGCGTTTCTCGACTCTGCGGCCTACAGGAATACCCTTACACGGATGACCGAACGTGTCGCGGGTGAGTCGCAGCACCTTGGCAAGGCGCACAGAAACGGGATTTCGGAAAAAACCGGGGCCGTGGTCCACGAGTTGGACAGCGGCGCAGGCACCCTGCCGCTGGTGGCCTGTGTGGCTCTGGTCGGCCTGGCGGCAGTCCGTCGCCGGAAGTTATTGTTGCCGTTGGCGTTGCCTGCCGCCTACGCTGCCGCGTTCGTCACCAGCCGGACTTTGGATGGCTACTGGCTGCGACCGGTGTTTCCACTGGTGCTGTTTTTTTCCGCCGTATTTCTGTTGGAGATATTTGCCTTGCCAGGCGTTCGGCTGCGGTTGGAGGCGTGGGCTGTCCGTGCGCCGGAGCCCCTGCGTTCGCGACTCATCCCGGCAGGGGCGACCCTGCTTGCGGTAGCGCTGCTGATTCCACCGTTTTCCGGCAACTTGAGACAGGTGCCGGCGGCTCTTCGCCCGTTACCGCCGGACAATCGAGTTTTGGCGGGAAACTGGGTGCGCGCCAATATTCCGCCTTCCCTCCCGATATTACTGGATGGTGCTGTTCCCCAGTACCATCCGCGCATTCCAGCGCAGAATCCGTTTGTGTACCTGGCCATTTTGGGGTACGGATCCCCGATGGACAGGGAGGTGGGAAGCACCACGTTGCCATGGCTGGGGTATGCCGACTATTACCAGAAATGGGTAGTAACTGGATTGCGCTGGTCGGTATTACCAATGATCGCGGAAGATTACGGTTTTAATCTGGACCGGCTGCATGTTCCCCAAGGGACATATGTGGTGCTGACCAGTTATTACGCCCGTCGGTTCGATACCGATGAAGTGGCGCGGACTTTTCCGGAAATTGCGTTGCGTGCCCAAGCTTATTACCGACGTATTCGTAGCCAGGAAAAAGTTGCCGAATTTGCCTCCGGGTCTGGCCCGAAGATCGAAATCTGGCGCATGACCGAGGCGTGGCCGCCCGCAGACATCACTCATCCCTTCCAGTCGTCGCCGCAAACAGTACGGCCCGCAACACCCGGTTAGGGCGGGGGTTGCAGGCCGTTGACGCTTTTCTCGGCGGGATGACCGGAGGGCATCACGCCCCTGATAAAAAATCAGGCGCTTAGACGAAGAGGCTGATCTTGGATTTGCCTGCGTATTCCAGGAAAGTGGCTGCGCCGGCAACCTTGACGCCGTCCACCATATCGGTGGCCTTGACGCCCATCACGTCCATGGTCATCTGGCAGCCGATCAGGGTGACGTCCAATTCCTTGGCGAGTTCGATGAACTCAGGCACGGACTGGAGTTTGACCCGCCCCATCCAGCTTTTCATCATCATGGTGGCGGCCATGGTCATGCCCGGCAGGGCGCCGATGATGTTGGGTACCGGCACCGGCATGGCGGGGTTGCCCAGAGGGGGCACGCCGAGCTTGGCATTCTTTTTCCGGTGGATGATGTCCAGGCCGTAGAAGGTGAAGAAAATCCCCGCTTCCATGCCCATGGCGGCGGCGGTGGTGGCCAGAATCAGGGGCGGATAGGCCATGTCCAGGCTGCCCTTGGAGGCGACGATGGCCAGGCGGTCCAGTTGCGCCTCCGGCTGCCGAGCCTGGTGTTCGGCCAGGACCTTGGCGACGCGCTCGTCCACCAGGCTCCCGAGCTTGCGATCCAGCAAGGTCTGCACCCGCTCCTCAATCAGGGCATCAATCTCTTTTTCTTTGGCGACGATGTCGTTATCGGTGATTCCGCTCATGGCTGCATCTCCAAGGGTGGGCGGGTTCCTCCGGTCACACATCGTGCCGGGACACAAACGGATTGCCGCCGCAAACAGGGGGTTACTGGTTTCAAGTCTACCCGACTTTCCGGATGTAGTAAGTATAAGTACCGCCGTCCGCCTCGCTCCCCACCATCGCGTGACCGGTCTTGCTGACCCAGGCGGCCATGTCGTTTACCGAACCAGGGTCGGTGGCGATCATCTTCAATACCTGGCCGGGCTGGAGGGCGTCGATCTCGCGCTTAGTTTTGATAATGGGCAGGGGGCATGACAGACCGCGGCAATCGAGTTCGCGGGCCACGGTGATTTCATTGGTCATCGGACACATTCCTCAGAAGGTGTGATACACACAGGGACACAGTGAAGGAGAGCTACCACAACAAGGCCCGATCGTGGGCAAGAATCAGGTCACGCATGCCGTCGTAGTCCACTTGTGGGTGGTCCACTTCCACCTGGCGTGCGTTGACGTCGTCCCGGCAGGCGGAAACCGGGCAGGGGAACTGGCCCCGGTGCAATACTCCGTCCTGTACCAGCAGAACGGCGTCACCAGCGGCCACATCCAGGGTTTCCAGGCAGTAACGGGCGTCGAGGTTGCGCAGGATGTGCAGGGTGGACACGAAAATACACTCCTAAAAGGGGATGACCACGTCGGCCTGACGGAGGGCATCGACGATGGATTTTCGGTCCAGCACTTCCACCCCGCCACGCAGAGTGCCTAGCCCGAAGCGCTCAACGCTTTCGCGTTCGGCGACCATTCGGACCCCAACGTCCCCGTAATAGCCGAGAAACTCATCCACCTCGGGGCGGTCGACTACCCCGGGACGAAATGGTGCGGCGTTGAATACCCCCTCGTCCAGCATGGCCACAACGACCTCGTTATGTCCCAGGGTCAGGCCCAGGCCGAGTCGGAATGCCTCAAGGTTCTTGATGTGATTGAGGGGGGTATGCCGAAGCAGGATGACGACGCTCTTCACCGGGTTATCCGAAATGCAGGAAATAGTCAGAGGCGGCGACGATGTCAGCCAGGTGATCCTGGCTGCGGCATTCGACGCCGTGGATAAAATCTGCCTCGCCAAACCCCCGGATGTCTCCGGTCGTGAGGCACAGCGACACCTTTAGCCCCTTGTTCATCAACTCCTCCAGGCCACCGAACAGGCGGTAGGGGGAGTTGTTGCGGAGTACGTTGTAGATACCGTCGTTCATCAGGAACAACTCTGCCTCGTGGCCACCCTCAAGAAAGGAGCGCAGCAGACGGCAGGCGGTGTAGGTGTTCTGATGCTCGGGGCTGGTGTTGAGCAGGACGCCGAGTTTCTTGGCCATGCCCGGTGTCTCCCCGTCAGGCCTTGCGCACCAGCAGGGTCCACAGAGGCCCTTCGCTCTCGGTGATGCCGAGGATTTGGTGGCCTTCGTGCTCAAGGCTGCGCGGCACGTTCAGCGCCGAGGGCGGATAGTCGATCAACACCCGCAGCACCTGACCGGACTGCATTCTTTCGAGGGTCAGCTTTGATTTTACAAAGGTGATCGGGCAGACAACTCCGCGGATGTCCAATTCCTGGTCGGCTTGAATCTGGGTGGCGGCTTCGCTCATCGGGCAATCTCCATCAGACGGTTCACATGGCCCTGGTTTTCCTCCAGCCGCTCCCTGAGTACGCCGCGCAGCAGGTCCAGTGCCTGCAACACCGCCGGGTAGCGCAATTGGTAGAACACCGTGGTGCCCGACCGTTCCGCCGTTACCAGTCCGCGGTCGCGCAACACCGCCAGGTGTTGCGAAGCGTTGGACTGGCGAATGCCCAGCTGTTCGGCCAGGTCGCCCACCGGAGTGGGGCCCTTGGCCAAGGCGTACAACATCAGGATGCGCTTGGGGTCGGCCAATGCCTGACACAACTCCGCATGCAACTGGTGAATTTCTTCTACAAACGAACGTTTCATATTGTCGCGTATATTCGTACTGTTGAATATAAATGAGTACGGCGATTGTGTCAACAAATGATGCAATCGAGACAACTGTTGCCGGACCCCTGGACTTCAGGGGTTTTTGAGCAGGGCGTCGATTTTGCCGGCGATGTAAGAGTAGCTCTTGGCGCCGATCACCAAGTCGCCGCTGATGACGCCATCCTTGGTGGTTTTGCCGATCACGAAGCTGGGGGTGCCGGTGATGCCGGCGTTACTGCCGTAGCGGCGTCCGGTTTCGATGCGGGCGTCGTAGCGGGTGTCGGCAAGACATTGGGTGAAGCGGTTCACGTCCAGCCCCAGGGCGCGGCCCATCTCCGGCAGCTTGTCGGGTGTGGATTCGCTCTGGTGGGCGAACAGGTAGGCGTGCATCGGCCAGAACTGGTTCTGTTCCCCGGCGCAGTGGGCGGCTTCAGCCGCCTCCGGAGAGTTGTGTTTTACCGCGAAGTCGACGTAGACGTAGCGGATTTTTCCGGTATCCACGTAGTTCTTGACCAGTTCCGGCAGGGTTTGGTTGGCGTGGCGTCCGCAGAACGGGCAGTGGTAGTCCGAGAACTCCACAACCGTGACCGGGGCCGATTTTTTGCCCTGCGCCGGGTACCCGGCGGTAGGGACAGGTACGCGGGCGGTAGTGGGTGGTGCAGGCGGGGTGGCGACGGTCGGCGCGGCGGGGCGCAGCGCTACCTGGGCTCGCAATTCCTCAATCTGATGGGACAGATCCTGCACCTCGGCGCGCAGGGCGCGCAACTCCTGGAGGATGGCACCGGAGACGTCCACCAGTTCCACGTCTTCTGCGTCTTGCGATTCGGGGGTGACAGCGGTGCGGTCTGCCGCAAAACTGACGGTCAACAGCAAAATGCCGGATAACAGCCCTGCAGCGGCAAGCCGGATGATGTGGCGGTTCATGATGCTGTCCCCGATGGTTCAAGGGTTATAGTGGCGCTTAAATCCTTGGTCATTCTAGTGGAGTTGTATCGCCGATTGACAGCCCACCGCCTGCTTTCTGCCGGTTTTGTAATTTCAGGCCCGCTGGGGTGCGGTGTCATCCTCCGGAGTCGGTCGGGTTCGGTCTGTGCGGTTGTACCACTCCAGCACAAGGGAACTGGCAACGTAGTAGGAGGAGTAGGTACCGATAGCCACGCCGATCAGCAGGGCCAAGGCGAAGTCGTGCAGCACCTCGCCCCCCCACAGGGTGAGAGTGACCAGCACCAGCATGGTGGTGAGGGATGTGACCAGGGTACGCCCCAGCACCTGGTTGATACCTGCATTCATGATTTGCTCCAGGCTTTCGCCGTGGCGCTTGCGCAGGTTTTCGCGGATGCGGTCGAACACCACCACCGTGTCGTTTAGGGAGTAACCCCCAATCGTCAGCAACGAAGTGACCAGCAGCAGGTTCACCTCCTTGCCGAACAGCACGAACAGTCCCAGCAACGCCAACACGTCGTGGAAGGTGGCGATGGCGGCAGCGACACCAAAGCGGAATTCAAACCGCATCGCGATGTAGATGATGATGCCCACAAGGGACAGGATAATGGCCAGTCCTGCATCCTTTTGCAGGCGGCTGCCGATGGTGGGGCCGACCTCGGTTACCGAATCGATCACGAATGGATTGTCGGGCAGCGCGGCAGCAAAGGCCGACTGCACCCGCTCACCGACGTGTTCGCCGATGGTGTCGCCACCTTTGACGCGGATCAACAGCTTGGCGGTACCGGTGAAGTTCTGTAGATCGGCTTCCAGGTGCTGTTCCGAGAGGATGCGGCGGGCTTCGTCCATATGCACCGGTCGCTCGAAGTTGAGTTGCACGCTGGTGCCACCGGAAAAGTCGATGCCCAGGTTGGCACTGGCGGTGGCAATGCGCACGATGGCCACCAGTCCCAGCACGACCAGCACGCCGGAAAGTACAAAGGCGATGCGGCGCTGCCCCATGAAGTTGATGTTGGTTTTACCGACAATTTCCATCATCTCGGATATGTCCCCCTTCAGAGGCTCGGCGAGGTGTTCGGGTAGATGCGCATCAGATACTCAAGGTTTCAACTCGGCGCCGGGAATTCAGCCAATCGAAGAATACCTTGGTGCCGACGAAGGCGGTAAACAGGTTGATCAGAATGCCCATGGACAGGGTGACCGCGAAGCCCTTGACCGGCCCGGAGCCGAACAGGAACAGCGCCGCCGCCGTGATCAGGGTGGTGACGTGGGCGTCGACAACCGTCAGCAACACCCGGTCGTACCCCTGCTCCACTGCCAGCCGCACAGTTTTTCCCAGACGCAGTTCCTCGCGGATACGCTCGAAAATCAATACGTTGGAATCCACCCCCATGCCGATGGTGAGCAGGATTCCGGCAATGCCCGGCAGGGTGAGGGTGGCGTGCATAGCCCCCAACATTCCTAGCAGTACCACCAGGTTGAGGAACACGGCGAAGATCGACAGCACCCCGGACAGGCGGTAGTACACCACCATGAACAGGATCACCAGCATCAGACCAGCCAGGGTGGCGGTGAGCCCGGCGCGGATCGAGTCGGCACCCAGGCTGGGGCCGACGGTGACGTTTTGCAACATGGTGACAGGCGCCGGCAGGGCACCGGCGCGCAGCACGATGGCCAGGTCGTTGGCCTCGGCGGAGGTGAAGCTGCCGGAAATCTGGGCGCGGCCGCCGGGGATCGCCTCGCGGATCACCGGTGCGGAGTAGACGTTGCCGTCCAGCACAATGGCGAAACGCTTGCCCACGTTGTCCTGGGTCACCTGGGCGAAAATCTTGGAACCGATGGCGTCAAATTCGATGGAGACCTGGGGCTCGTTGAACTGGTCGATGGAAACACGGGCGTCGGTGAGGGTGTCGCCGGTCAGCATGGCCCGCCGCTGCAACGCATAGGGCTCGCGGTCGATTTCCAGCCCGGTCTCCCTGTCCACCACCTTGTGGTAGAGGATTTCATCCCCTTCCGGCAGTGGCGTGCCACTACCGATGGCGTACTCCTCATCCACCATGCGGAACTCGAGCAGCGCGGTCTTGCCGATCAGTTCGATGGCGCGATTGGGGTCGGCCACGCCGGGCAACTGCACGAGAATTTCGTCCGTCCCCTGCTGCTGGATAAGGGGTTCAGCTACGCCGAACTGGTCGATTCGGTTGCGGATGGTTTCCACCGCCTGGGTTACGGCGCCCTTGCGGATACGCTCAGCTTCGTCGTCGCTCAGGGCCAGATGCACCGATGTGCCTTCCGGGGGCAGGGCCTCCCTGAGCATGCCGAAGCGTTTGCCGATCAACTCGCGCAGTTCGGCGCGGGCGGCTTCGGTGCCGTCGTTGGTGAAAATGACGTTCAACCCTTCACCGCGCTTGGCGCTGCCAACGAGTTTTTCCTCCGATGCCACGCGGTTGAGGTTTTCGATGGTGCGATCAAGGTAATTGGTCACCGCGACTTCGCGTTCGACGCGCAACACGAGGTGAATGCCGCCCTGCAGGTCCAGTCCCAGGGTGAGGCCCTCGCCCAGGCCGACGGCCTTTGTCCACCCCGGCAGTTTGTCGTTGTGGATGCTGGGCAGAAAGTAGAGCAGGGACAATAGCGATACCAGAGAAATCGCAATCAGTCTGCCGCCAATAGATTTTTGCATATTCAATTCCCAATCGGTCGGGATGGCCCGCCACTGGCATTATTCGCCGACTTCCGGCGGTTAATCCTTGCTGTCGCCTTCGCCGCCAAGGTCGCCCTGCATCACCATGACCTCGGCGCGCAGAATCTTCACCCGCACCCCCTCGGCGATCTGCAGGCTGACAATGTCACTGTGGACGTTCATCACCGTACCCAGGAGGCCACCGGTAGTGACGACTTTGTCGCCCTTCTGCAGACCTTCGATCAACTGACGGTGCTCCTTCTGGCGCTTCTGTTGCGGGCGCATCAGCAGCAACCAGAACAGGCCGAAGATGACGATGAACGGAACCATGCCGCCCAGAAAAGCGGCGGGTCCGCCGGGTTGTGCCCCCTCGGCCCCTTGGGCAAAGGCGGTGGCGGGGAGCAGAATCTGGCTCCAGTCAGGCATCGGTGGTCTCCTGTTGGCTGGCGGTGTCAACCGCCTGCCGGTAAAAGGCGCCAAAGCGGCCCTCGCGGATGGCTGTGCGAATGGCGCGCATGAGCGCAAGATAGTGGTGCAGGTTGTGCACCGTGTTCAAGTGGTGGCCGAGAATCTCCCCGGCCAGGAACAGGTGGCGCAGGTAGGCGCGGGAAAAGTTACGGCAGGTGTAGCAGGAACATCCCGCTTCCACCGGTCGGGCGTCGTCGCGGAAGCGGGCGTTTTTGATATTGATGCGCCCCCAGCCACGGAACAGGGAGCCGGTGCGAGCGTGGCGGGTGGGCATCACGCAGTCGAACATGTCGAACCCTCGCGCCACCGCCTCCACCAGATCAATGGGTAGCCCCACCCCCATCAGGTAGCGGGGTGCGGATTCAGGCAGGTGTGGCTCCACGGCCTCCAGCACCTGGTGCATGAGTTCCTTGCCTTCCCCCACCGACAGGCCACCGACGGCGTAGCCGTCAAAGCCCATGTCCACGATGGCCTGGGCCGAGCGAACCCGGATGTCTGCCTCGAAACCACCCTGAACAATGCCGAACAGGGCCTGGCCAGAGGCCGCGCCGTGTATGCCGTGGGACGCTCTGGAGCGTGCCGCCCAGCGCAGCGAAAGCTCCATGGAGCGCTCCGTCGCGGCACGGTCCGCCGGGTATTTGAGGCACTCGTCGAAGATCATTGCGATGTCCGAGCCGAGGGCTGCCTGGATCTGCATGGACAGTTCTGGCGTCAGCAGGTGGCGGCTGCCGTCGATATGGCTGGCAAAGTGTACCCCCTCTTCCTCTACCTTGCGCAGGTCTCCCAGGCTGAATACCTGAAAGCCGCCACTGTCGGTGAGGATGGGTTTTTCCCAGGCCATAAAGCGGTGCAGGCCGCCAAGGCTGGCCACCAGATCGTGGCCGGGGCGCAGGTAAAGATGGTAGGTGTTGCCAAGAATGATCTCGGCGCCCAATTCCTCCAGATCGCGGGGGGTGACGGCCTTCACCGTGCCCTGGGTCCCCACCGGCATGAACACCGGGGTCTGGATTGTGCCCCGGCCCAGACGCAGTGAGCCGGTGCGGGCGCGGGTGTCGGCACAACAGGCTTCCGGAGTGAACAACAGGGTAGTGGCGGCCAAGGCGGTCACATGCGCTCCGGGGCGCCGACACCCATCAGGGCCAGACCGTTATGGATGACTTGTCCCACCGCCGCCGCCAGCACCAGCCTGGCACGGGTGAGGGCAATATCGTCGCTGACGAAACGGTGCTTGTAGTAGTAGGAGTGAAAGCCCGCCGCCAGTTCCTGAAGATAGTAAGGGATGCGGTGCACTGCCAGTTCCGCACCGGCCTGCGCTACCACTTCGGGAAATTGGGTGATCTGCTTGATCAGGGCCAGTGTTTCGGCATCGGTCAGGGCTGAAAGATCCCAATTGGCGGCGTCGGCGTAAACCTCGCGGCGGCCGAAACCGTGAGTCTCAAGGACCTTTCCGTAAAGTTGATGCACGCGGGCGTGGGCGTACTGCACGTAGTACACCGGGTTATCCGCGGTCTGCGCCTTGGCGAGGGCCAGGTCGAACTCCAGCGGCGCGTCGCACTTGCGGGTGAGAAAGAAAAAGCGGGTGGCGTCCACGCCGATCTCGTCAGCGACCTCGGCCAGGGTGATGAACTCTCCGGAGCGGGTAGACATGGCCACCGGCTGGCCATCGCGCAGCAGGGACACCAATTGAACCAGTACCACGGTGAGGGCTTCCGGATCGTGGCCGAGCATGGTGCAGCACGCCTTCATGCGCTGGATGTAACCGTGGTGGTCGGCACCCCACACATCGATCAGTCGCTGGTAGCCGCGGGAGAATTTCTCCTTGTGGTAGGCCACGTCGGAGGCAAAATAGGTCGTCACGCCGTTGGCGCGCACCATCACCCGGTCCTTGTCGTCACCGTGGCGGGTGGTGGCCAGCCACACGGCGCCGTCCTTTTCGTAGGCTTTTTCCGCGGCCAGCAGGTCGGCGATGGCGGACTGCACCGGGGTAGGGGCACCTTGATAGAGGTCACGCTCCGAGAACCACTGATCGAAGTGGATGCCGAAGCGGTTCAGTTCGGTGCGGATGTCATCCAGGATGGTTTCGTACGCACGGGTGGAGAACCGGGGCAGCCATTCGGCCTCCGGGGTGTCCGCGTGAGCCTCGCCGTCCGTATCCAGAATGCGGCGGGCGATGTCGCGGATGTAATCGCCCTGGTAATGATTTTCCGGCAGGTCTACCTTACGGCCCAGTAACTGACAGTAGCGCACATGGGTGGAACGTCCAAGGATGTTCATCTGGTTGCCCACGTTGTTGACGTAGTATTCGCGATCCACCCGGTGGCCGTTGGCAGTCAGCAGCCGCGCCACCGCGTCACCCACTACCGCGCCGCGTCCGTGGCCCACATGCAGGGGACCGGTGGGGTTGGCGGAGACGAATTCCACCAGCACCCGTTGGCCGCCATCTGTGGAGTGATGACCGTAGCGGTCCCCGGCGGCCAGGATATCGAGAAGTTGCCGGGTCCAGTACCCCGGTGCCAGATGAATGTTGATGTAGCCTGGTCCGGCCACCTCAACTTTTGAAATCAGGTCGGTTGGCCAACTGATGTGGGCCGCAGCGGCGATGGACACTTCGCGCGGGGGGCGTTTGGCCTGACGCGCCAGGGCCAGGGCCAACGGGCACGCCACATCACCGTGGGCCGCCTGCTTGGGGGCCTCCAGAATGACCGGGGGCAACTCGTCGTAGCTCAGTTCACCGGCCTTTTTGGCGGCTTCGAAAGCGTCCCGGATAATGTCTGTGAGTTGCGCTGCCATCTATTCTGCCGAAGAAACTGCGAAACATAAGAGATTGTGGCTGGAAAAGTCAATTGACCGCCTTTACTGCGGATTTGTTCCGACACGTACTCGGACTGGTGTCCCGGCTTGATCCTTGAGCGTCTCAAGGCTCGGCCCCATAATGGGAAACACGGTGGGGTGGTGTTTGGCCGTGGGTGGATCGCGGGGGGCGGTCCTTTTTTTTGGCGCAATGGGCCCGGTGTGGAGGCGTGTTAAGTGTCCGATTCGAAAAACCGGCTGGGGGAGGAAACCAGCCCCTATCTGCTGCAACATGCCGACAACCCGGTGCATTGGCAACCCTGGGGGGAAGAGGCGCTGGAGCGGGCGCGCACCGAAAATATGCCGATCTTCCTGTCCATCGGCTACAGCGCCTGTCACTGGTGCCATGTCATGGCACATGAGTCGTTCGAGGACGCCGCCACCGCCGAGGTGATGAACCGTCACTTCGTAAACATCAAGGTGGACCGCGAGGAGCGGCCCGATCTTGACCACATCTATCAAACCGCCTATCAACTGCTGGCGGGGCGCGGCGGTGGCTGGCCGTTGTCCATGTTCCTGACCCCGGGGCTGGAGCCCTTCTGGGGTGGCACCTACTTTCCCAACGTGCCGCGCTACGGCATGCCCGCCTTCCGCGACATGCTGCTGGCGGTGGCCCGCACCTGGGAGGACAAACCGGAAGACGTGCGTCACAATGCTGTCTCCCTGCGCGCTGGCTTGGCCAGTATGAATGTGGCCCACGGCTCCGAGGCAGCCCTCACGGACGGTCTGCTGGAACAGGCGGCAGTGCGTTTGACTGGCAACTTCGACCCGACCTGGGGAGGTTTTGGTCAGGCCCCCAAATTTCCCTCCACCATGGCTCTCCAGTTCCTGCTGCGGCGCTGGTACCGTACCGGCAATGAAACCACGTTGCATGTGGTCACCCACAGCCTCGCCAAAATGGCTCAAGGGGGTATTTACGACCACCTGGCAGGGGGCTTTGCCCGCTATTCGGTGGACGAAAAATGGCTGGTGCCCCATTTCGAAAAAATGCTTTACGACAACGCCTTGCTGATTGGCCTCTATACCGATGCCTGGCGTGCCACCGGGAACCCCCTGTTCGCCCGCGTGGTGAGGGAGAGCCTTGACTATGTGATCCGCGACATGGGCGCCCCTGACGGCGGCTTTTGCGCAGCCCAGGATGCGGATAGTGAAGGGGAGGAGGGCAAGTACTACGTGTGGCGGCCCGGAGAGATCGAGGAGGTGGTAGGGGCCGCCGACGCGCCCCTGTTCATGTCGTATTACAGTGTTAGCGACGCCGGCAACTTCGAAGGTCAGAACATTCTGTGGGTCACCGAGCCGCTGGAGGAGGTGGCCGCCCAGTTCGGTCTGTCCGCCGAGGCGGCGGAGGCGCGCCTGGCCGGTGCTCGCACGCGGCTGCTGGCAAGGCGCGGAAACCGGGTGCCACCGGGACGTGATGACAAAGTCATCACCTCGTGGAACGGTCTCATGATCGGCGCCCTCGCGCGGGGATACGGCGCCTTCGGTGAGGAACGCTGGCTGTCTGCCGCCGAGGCCGCCGCCGATTTCCTCCTGACGCGTCTTACTGTTGATGGACGTCTGCTGCGCTGCTACCGGGACGGCCGCGCGCGCTTTGCCGCCTATCTGGATGACTATGCATTTCTGGCAGATGGCCTGCTGGAACTGTACGTCGCCAGTGGACACCCTCGGTGGCTGAAGGAATCGTGTCGGCTGATGGCGGAAGTACGAGAACACTTTGCCGCCCCCACCGGAGGGTTCTATTTTACCGCCGACGACCATGAGGAACTGGTGGCACGTACCTTTGCCGGTATGGATCAGTCTATTCCGTCCGGCAATGCGGTGGCCGCCCGCTGTATGGTGCGGCTGCATCACCTGACCGGAGAGAGCGTCGATCTGGAGGCTGCCGAGCGGACCGTTCGTGCCTTCCTCACTCACGCGGTCTCGCAGCCTCTGGGTTACTCCGCCTTGTTGGAAGCGCTGGACGAACTGGTGCATCCGCCGCGTACCGTGGCGTTGGTGGCGGAACCGGGGGACGATACCCCGGGTGACTGGCAGGCCAGGCTGGGGCGCCGTTATTTGCCGGATGTGCTTTTGCAACGTCTGACGGTTGGAATCAATCCGGTGCCGCCGGTCCTGGAGGGCAAGGGGACGGTGAATGGTCGGGCGGCGGCCTACGTCTGCCACGCAGGCACCTGCTCCGCCCCGGTGACGGATTTTGACGCCCTTGCCGCCGGGCTGGCCGCAGGGGGCTCCGGGTAACTGTCACTACCGGAATACTGGGCAGGGGCCTGGCAAACCGGTATCATGCGGTGCAGCGTGTCGGGCTGCCCGATGGCAGATTTTCCGACAGCAGATTTCCCGAAAGATGATTGGCGGCATGGCCGGTGCGTTTCTGATTTTGTTGCGGGAGGGGCTGGAAGCCGCCCTGGTGGTGGGCATCATCCTTGCCGTGGTGGTGCGCCTGGGGCAGCCACGGTACGAACGCCATGTGTTTGGCGGCGTGGCTGCGGCTGTGATGGCCAGCGTGCTGTTCGCACTTGCCGCCGATGGCGTAGGCGGACTGTTTGGCGGCGCCGGACAGGAGGTGCTGAACGGTATTGTGCTGATGCTGGCCGCCGCCATGCTCTCTTATGTGGTGGTGTGGTTGCGCTCCAGCCGCCACGCACTACGCGAGAAAATCACTGAAAAGGTCCACCGGCAGGTGGGGGCCCGCGGTCTGGGGGTGTTTATGCTGGCGTTCCTTTCGGTGTTCCGTGAGGGGGTCGAATCGGTTCTATTCTTGTGGGGCATTCTGCTCGGGAGCGGTGACGACATGGCGGGGGTGCTCACCGGCGCCGGACTTGGGCTAGCCTCCGCCGTGCTGCTGGCGTGGGTGGTGTTTCAGGGGGGGAGGCGCGTGCCTCTGGCGACCTTTTTCAACGTCACCACTGGACTGTTAGTACTGCTGGCTGCGGGTATGCTGGCCAAGGGGGTGGGGTATTGGGTGACGGTAGACTGGCTGCCGGCCCTGTCCTACGCCGTGTGGGATACGGGGGAGGTGCTTCCGGAGCGCTCCGGACTGGGTGCCGTGCTGACCGTGCTGATCGGCTATAACTCCAGCCCTACATTGCTGGAAGTGCTGGTCTATACGGGGTATTTGGCCTTGGTCGGTGTTTGGCTGGCATGGGGGGACAAATCCTCGCCTGCCGACTTGCGCCGCTCGACCTGAGCGGCTTGTCGCGGGGCGGTTGCTTGATGGCGTGCCACCCGTTGGATGATCGGGGGGCGCTGATCGCCAAGTGTCGCAGCGGGCCGTGCCCGCCTAGAACACGGATACGTTGATGTATTTTTTTGGATTTTCCTCGAAATCCTTGACCAGCTTGCGCATGTCGCGCAGCAGGGCGGCCAGTTCTACCGCAATGGCATCGTTGTTGACGACCGTGCCGACCGTGCCATCGCCCTTGTCTATTTTGCCCAAAACCGAGTCCAGGCGGGCCATGGCGGAATTCAGATGCTCGAACGGCTCCGGGTTTTCGGCCAGCCGTTTGAGGGTGCCGTCGGGAGCCAGCAGGGTGGTGTTGAGGTCCTTGCCCAGGGTGGTGAAGCTGCTGGCGGCGTTACGCAATTCACGGGCTGTGGCTGACAGTTCTTCCGCAGTCCGGTTCATGCTGCGGGTGGCGTCGCGCGCCGAATTGTAGAGGGCCGGGTCGGTCATCATGCGACCGATGGTGCCCTCACCGCTACGCATCTGCCGGGTCAGGGCAGTCAATTCCACCACCAGATCGTTGAGGCGTGTGGTCATGTCCTTGGCCTGGCCCATGATGTTCTCGAAATCGGCGCTGCCGTTGTCGGCGACGATGACGGCTGCGGTTTCCACCTGCGGGGTATCTGGGCTTCCCGGGGCGAGTTCCACATATTTGTCGCCCAGCAATCCTTGAGAGCCGAGGGAGGCGATGGCATCGGCGTGGATGTCTTGCCGGTGGTTTTCGTACACCCGCATTTCCACCCGCACCCCCTGGGTGCCCACCCGCTCCAGGGAAAGGCGGGTGACACTGCCGACACGCACTCCGGAGAGCATCACCAGCGCCCCAGGTTTGAGCCCGGAGACTTTCTGCATGTCGGTGTACATGGGGAAGGTGGGGCGGAAAAATTCACGGATGCCGGTGAAAGAGACGACGCCGACAGTGCCGATCAGGAGTGCGGACACCAGCAGGATGCCCACCTTCAATTCGGACCATGCCAGATTGGTACTGCGTTTCATGCGCTGCGAGCTTCCTTATCGCCTGCGGGGATTTTACGCCAGAAAGCGCTTGATGTAGGGGTCTTCATTGGCGAACAGTCCATCGCGGTCCCCCTGGTAGAGGATGTTGCCATCCTGGAACACCACGATGTGGTCGGCCACCTTGAAGGCGTCGCGCAGTCGGTGGGTGACCATGATCGAGGTCAGATGCTTGCGCTGCGCCACCTTGCGGATCAACTCGCAGACGGTATCGGCGGTAATCGGATCCAGACCGCTGGTGGGTTCGTCATAGAGCATGATTTCCAGGTCGAACCCGGCCAGTGCTCGGGCGACAGCCACGCGGCGGCGCATGCCGCCGGAGAGTTCGTCGGGCAACAGGTCGAGGGTGTGTTCCAGCTCCACGAATTCCAGTTGGCGGCGGGTGCGGGCCTCAATCTCCTCCTCCGGCAACTGCATCAGTTCGCGCATCATGAAACTGACGTTCTCGCCCACGGTCAGGGAGTCGAACAGGGCACCGTCCTGGAACACCACGCCCATGCGGCGGCGGATGGGGATTAAATCACGCTCCGCCAAGGGCACGATGTCTACGCCATCCACCAGTACTCGTCCGTGTTGTGGCCGGTTGAGACCCAACAACACATGCAGCAGGGTGGTCTTGCCGGAGCCGGAGGCGCCCAGCAGGGCCACCGACTGCCCCTGGGGGATTTCCAGGGTAACTCCGTGTAGCACCTCGGTGCCGTCGGGATAGGAAAATCGAACGTCTTCGAACCGTATCATGCCCAGCCCAGTGCTTTGAGTACCAGGTACCCGACCAGAAAGTTGAACACCAGAACCAGAATGCTGGCCTTCACTACCGCCTGCGTGGTGGCGCGCCCCAGGCCACGGGTTCCGCCTTCGGTAAGCAACCCGACGCTGCACCCCGTCACACCGATGATGATGGCGAACACGAACGGCTTGATGAGGCCGCCCAGTAGGTTTTGTACGGTCAGGCCCTGGTCTACCCCCGCCCAGTAGGTGGCGGCGCTCAGCTTGGCCACCACCATGGCCACTCCGGCCCCGCCCAGCACGGCAATGGCGTCGGCCATCAGGGTCAACACCGGCAGCATGATGAACACGGCCACCACCCGGGGCATCACCAGCTTGGAGATGGGATCGACACCCATCACCCGCAGGGCGTCCACCTGCCGTCCGATCTGCATTGAACCCAGTTCCGAGGCGATTCCGGCGCAGACCCGACCGGCTACCATCAAGGCGGTGAGTACCGGCCCCATTTCACGCACGATGGAGACAGTGACCATCTTGCCCAGATAGCCCTGGGCGCCAAAAACCGCCATTTCCACGCCAAATTGCATGCTCATGGCCATGCCCGCAAACAGGCCGGTGAGGGCGGTGATGCCGAAGGAGTCGGCGCCCAGCATTTCCATCTGTTCCAATATGTCCCGCCCCCGCCGGGGCACGTCGCGCAGGTGGCGGATGGTGCCGATCAGCAGCAGCACGGCGTGCTGCACTTCAAACAGTGCGCCTTTAAGTTTTCCGATGAGGAAATCCAGCATGGCGTCAGCTACGGCCGTCCGCACGCCGGGCGGGGGAGGGGGGCGAGGGCACTTTCATTCCGGGTATTGTATGGATTTTGCTTCCCTGCGCCACACTGACACGGAATCTGTCTGAAATGGCAGTCGGAGCGGATACCGGGCAAAGTGCCGACATAGGGTGCCAGGACCGGTTACCGGAAATGCGGGTGGCATACACCGGAGGGCTGCCGGAGCCACTACCCGATGAGGTGGCCGGTCCACGGCAACAACCGCGTGGACCGGCCACTGGCAGCCGGGCACTAGCCGTGTTTCTTGAAGTATTTCTTGGATTTTTCCGTATCCGGTGACATGGTGTCGTCGCCGGGCTTCCAGTCGGCGGGACACACTTCGCCGTGCTTTTCCACGAACTGGAAGGCCTGGATGATGCGCAGCGCCTCATCCACGTTACGGCCTACCGGCAGATCGTTGACCGTGGAGTGGCGCACGATGCCCTTGGGGTCGATGATAAAGGTGCCGCGCAGAGCGATTCCACCGTCCAGCAATACCCCGTAATCGCGGGAAACCTGCTTGGTCAGGTCGGCCAGGATGGGGATGTGCATTTCCCCCAGACCGCCGTCGGCGCGGGAGGTGTTGACCCACGCCAGGTGGGTGAACTGGCTGTCCACGGAGCAGGCGATGGCCTGGGCCCCCACCTTGGAAAGTTCTGCCTGCTTCTCGGAGTAGGCGATGATTTCGGTGGGACAGACAAAGGTGAAGTCCAGGGGGTAGAAGAACAGTACCACCCACTTGCCCTTGTAGTCGGCAAGGGAGATTTCCTTGAAAGTTTTGTCCGGCATCAGGGCGGTGGCCTTGAACGCGGGAGCCTGGCTGGTTACTTGCGGCATGGCGAACTGTCTCCTGTCATGAGCGGGTGATGGGACCGGGACATTCCGGTCCGTGGTATTCCCGGGCAGGTCGGGGCGGCGTACTGCCTCCGCTCTGCGCCGTTGTTGATGCCGTGTGCATGGCGCCGAATCGGGCCGATGCGCCTTATTTGGTCTTGCGAACCAGCCCGGTGAACACCGTGCCGTCCTGGGTGAGTGCCACCAGTTCGTTGCCGGTAGTTTTGCACCAGGCCGGAAGGTCGGCCTGGATACCGGCGTCGTCGGACTTGACCGCCAACATCTGGCCAGTCTGGATCTTTTTGATTTCGCGAGCGGTCATGATGATCGGCATGGGGCAATACAGCCCGATGGCGTCCACAGTGACATCGGCTTGCATGGTGTTGGTCCCTCCCATCGGTATCTCCTCCCGGTCTTCGGTGTGAACTGTGCGAACCGTTGACGCGAACTGCCCGTGGCGTACGGACTTCCGGCGGCGGAACAAGCTATCCGCGCCGGGGTTTCAGTGCCGACTGGCATTCGAGGATACATTCTCGCAGCCGTTTTGCCCCCTCGTCTACCTCTGCGAGGGTATTTTCCGGTCCCATGGAGAACACCACGCCGGAACCGGCCCGGTCTGCGGGGTATCCCATGGCGGTCAGCACCGGTGAAGCCTTGAGTGCCATGGCGCCGCAAAACGAGCCGGAGGAGGCCGCCACGCCACGGGCATCCAGCAGGGCCAACAGGCTTTGACCGTCGGCCCCGGGCACCAAAAAACTTACATGTCCAGGCAGCCGCCAGGGACCCGCTGCCGGGCCGGTCAGGTGTATGCCGGGGAGGGCCGCAAGATGCAAGCGCAGGCGTTCCGCCAAGGTCTCCAGATGTGCCATACGCGGAGCCAGTTCGGCATGGGTAAGGTGGGCGGCGTTCCCCAATGCGACGATGGCGGGCAGGTTTTCACGCCCGCTGCGGCGACCGTTTTCCTGGACTCCGCCGTCTATTTCAGGCTGGATGCGCAGGCCGGGACGCACGTACAGCGCGGCTGCCCCCGGAGGTGACCAAAGGCTGTCCGCCGACAGCACCAGCAGGTCACACCCAAGGGACTCCACTGCCAGCGGCAGTCGCCCGGCGGCAGCCACTGCGTCCACCAGCAGAGGAATGCGCCGGGACGATGTGTGGCGGGAGATTTCCGCCACCGGCTGCACGCACCCTACCTCCGGGTTGGCCAGTTGCACACAGACCAGGGCGGTGTCGGGGGTGAGGGCAGCGGCTACCGTCATGGGGTCCACCCGGCCATCCTCAGCCACGTCCAGCCAGGTCAGGGTCCAGCCCTCGTCCTGCATGCGGCGGCAGGCCCGGTCCACGGCGGGGTGCTCCACTCGTGTCAGCAGCACATGCCGCCCCTTCCTGCGGTTGGCCTTCAGCACCCCTTTCACGGCCAGATTGAGAAGTTCCGTTCCGGTGGCCCCAAACAACACGCTGGCTGGGGGGGCGCTGATCAGGTCAGTGACCTCGGCACGCGCCTCTTCCAAGGCGGTGTGTGCCCGCCGCCCCCAAGCATGATCCGTCTGCGGGTTGGCGGCGCGACCGAGCCACACCTGCATCTCCCGGAGGGGACCGGCAAGGGGAATGGAGGCGTTGATGTGATCGAAGAACAACACGAAAAAGCCGAGACGAGGGGCTGAATTTTTGCCTGCGATTGACCGAAATGACACTATACCCCAGGGGGAGCCTGGGGCGCATTGACCGCTGCCGGGCCCATCCTGTACCAAGGGCCGGCCCAATCCGGACGGAATCCGCACACCCAGGGACGGCGTGTGCGATGCTGGCGAATAGGTGTTCATGCCCACCCAACCCCCGACTGAACAGCCGGAAGGGACCGTTCAGGCTCCTGGAGAACAGCCCGGGGAACAGCAGGATGCCGCTGTCCTGCGTGCGGCGCGGGATCTGCTGACCCATGTGTCGCGATCCCTCAAGACCATGCGCCTCTATTCCAGCACCAACACCATGTACCAGCGCGCCTTGGAAGACGCTGCCCGGCGACTTTCCAATCATGTGGGTGAACATGGTTCCCTGGTGCTGCGTATTGAACGTGAGCGCATGCTGCTTGGCGGTGAGGTGGCATTTCAGGATGACGATCCCAAGGACGGACTGGTGTTTCACCTCTATTCTGACGGGTTGCGCGGCCTGACTGTTCATTCCGGCATGGACGAGGAAGAGGCCCGCGCCGCCCTGCGAATTCTCGCCAAGGGAGCCAGTCTGGGCTCCGGTGAGGACGACGATGTGGTCACCCTGTTGTGGAACGGCGAGTTTACCCACCTGTTGATGGACGTGGTGGAGGATGACGCCGCCAGCGAAGAACTGGCCCCCACCATGGAGGTCAAAAAGCCTGAAGAACGGCACGAACGCCTGCAGCAGGTGGTACAGGCCCAGCAAGCGGCACCGGAGCCGCCGAAGACGGTGGCCTATGGGGCCGACGTGCTCAAGGTGTTCAATCTCACCGACCGGGATCAGGCGTATCTGGACGACCTGGTGCGGCGGGAACAGGAGCTGGATCCGGCCCAGGATCTGGTGTCGATTCTCTCCGACGTGCTGGTGATTGAGGCCGACGCCGATGAATTTTCCGATACTGTGGCGCTGTTCGGTCGGCTGGTGATTGATTTTCTGACTCAGGGAAACCTGGCGCTGGCAGCGGCGCTGGGTCGTGGTCTGGTGGCGTGTGCGGCGGCGCGCAAGGATTTGGCGCCACCCATGAAAGAACGGTTGATGCAGGAATTGTTGGGGTTTGGTACTGGCCGCCCCATGGCCGCACTGGAGGCAGGTATCCGCCTGTTGTTCGGTGGTGGCGGGGTGGATGCCAGCGCCACCACCCATGCACAGCGTGAAACCGCAATGACTGCCCTTGGCAGCTACCTGACGTTGCTGCGGCGTACCGATATCCGCCAGTTTCTGGAAATGATCAGCCGGGTGCCCGATGGCCATGTGCGCGATCTGATGTGTGACCATGCGGCACGTCTGGCGCCGGAATCTCATGAAGTGCTCACCGGCATGTTGCTGGATCTGGACGCTGCCCTGGTACAGTGCGTGGCCGAGGTGCTGGGGCGGGTGGGCAACGGTACCGACCTGCCCCACTACAATATTCTCAGCAAGCACGGCGACGTCAACGTACGGCGCACCGCCCTGGAGGCAATCATTAGCATCGCGGGCGGGGCGCATCCACAAATTGTTGCCTATCTGGTGGATCCGGACCCGCGCCTGCGCCGTCGGGCTCTGGCGGTGGCCGAAGCCGGCCGTCTGCCGGAGGCGCTGGAACTGCTGCGCCAGATCGCTGTGGATCCTGGTTTCACTGCCTGGGAACTGGTGGAACGGCGCGCCGTTTTTGCCGCAATCGGAATTATTGGGGGTGACCAGGTGGTGCCCATGCTGGGTGAATACATGCACCGCGTGAAGCGTGGGTTGTTTGGCGGAGCCAAGGGCGAGGACGACGCCTTGCTGGCGGTGGTTGGTTTGCGGGCCGCAGCCACGGATGCCGCCCTGAAGTTGCTTGAAGAGGGCAGCAAGAGTCGCAGTGACAAGGTGAGTGCGGCCTGCCAGACGGCGCTCAAGGAACTGGCCACCAGGGGAGGCCGAACATGACCGGACGTGATCTTTCGGACCGCGAGGCGCAACAGTTTGGCTGGGAGGTGGTGCGGCAACTGTTTGTCCTGCTGCGGATTGCCCGTCTGCATGGCGCCAACAACGAGGCGTGGGGGCCTGCCCTGACCAAAGTCCAGTGGGCGGTGAATGAGTCGGAGGGCATTAACCTCCGCGCTCTGGACGGGGCCTTCTATGTCAGCGACGTGCGCCTCAAGGTAGATCGTGAAAATTACGCCGCACAGGAAGGGCTGCTGAAAGCGTACCAAAGCCACGGCGTCGGTGCGGTGGAAATCGATGTCGCGTTCGATCCGGCACACCTGAAGGCATTGCTCACCGCGTGGGGTTCTTCCAAGCCGCCCACCCCGGAGCAGGGGCTGGAACTGTTGTCCGGTTCGCTCGGGGAGTATCAGCTCATTCGCCTGTCCAAGGCGATGCAGCGCACGGCGGCGGTGGAAAAGGACGCCCGCAACGTGTCCAAAGCCATCTATATCCGCACCCTGAATGCTGTGGAAGATGTGATGGAGAGCGTCAAGATCAACCAGGCGTTCCCCCTCAAACGTGCCAAACGTGTCATGCAGCGTCTGGTGGACAACCTGCTGGGAGACCCGGTCAACCTGCTGGGGCTTACCAACCTGCGTTGTTACGATGAGTACACCTATCACCATTCGGTCAACGTCTGCGTGCTGTCCCTGTCGGTGGGGCGCCGCCTGGGGCTTCCCAGACCGATGCTGGCAAACCTGGGAATCGCCAGCCTGTTCCACGACCTGGGCAAAAGCCGGGTACCTGTGGAGGTGCTCAACAAGGCCGGAGAGTTCGATGAGGCGGAGTGGGACATGATCCGCCGCCATCCCGTATACGGCGTCAAGACTATTGTGCAATTGAAGGGGGCCGATGAACTGGCAAGCCGGGTGGTGACGGGCAGTTTCGAACACCACATGAATTTTGACCACTCGGGTTACCCCAAATTGCCGCGCCCGCGCACCCTGTCGTTGTACGGACGGGTCATTTCGATGTGCGACTGCTATGACGCGATGACGTCGGCGCGGGTCTACAACCGCACTCCGGCGACCCCGGAGCGGGCCCTCAAGCTGATGCTGGGAAAGAGCGGCAAGGCCTTCGATTCGGTGCTGATGAAGGTGTTTGTGAACACCGTGGGCATCTTTCCCGTGGGCACTCTGCTGTTGCTCGACAGCGGTGAGATCGGCGTGGTGTTTCAGGCCTCGGAAGACCCCACCCAGGGCGATCGGCCTTACGTGCGCATGATCACCGATGTCAAGGGACGGGAACTGTCCCAACCGGTGGACATCTCCCTGACTGAAACCACCGCCGGCGGCCGTTTTGCGCGCAACATCACCCGTATCCTCGACCCGAAAGAGGTATCGCTGGACGTGGCCGAGTTCTTTCTGTAGCCGTGTGAGTCTGGCTGATTAATCCGGAACGGCCTGCTCAGGCCGGGGCGCAGGGCACCATCACCGAATCGGTCATGCCGTGGATGCGCTTCTTGTCCGCCGGGCACAGGGTGGCCAGCACCCCGCCCAGCCGCGCCCGGCCGTCTGTGACAAAGTAGTAAGGGCACAGGCGCGCCCGCATGCGGGCGGTGCGCAGTAAGGCCGTTTCCGGAGTATGCCCGGCCAGAAAGCCGGTGGGGACGGAAAGAGCCTTGTGGAACGGTTGCAGTACGTGGGGAGAGGCGGGGAAGGCAGCCAGTGCCTGTTCCAATGCCGAGGCCCATTCCGATTCCGGGACATCGTGGCCAATGACCACGCCGCGCGCTCCCCAAGCCCGTTCGGAAAAACCCGATGGCTTGATTACGAACTGCCGGGCCTTCTGCCCCAGACGGTTCAGGGTGGACCACGACTGTAGCGGCGTGCCATCCAGCGTCAGGTCGGGAATGACCGCGTGAGCGGGCAGAGGGGTGGGATCCAGTACCCAGGTGCGGGGAAGCAGGGCAACCAGCGCACGCTGCCGCTCCTCCCCCAGTTCCGTCCGCCATAGCGGCGCCAGCACCGGGTGGTGGAACAGGGCCATGGCGAGTTTTTCTTCCAGATGTGCCCTGGGGGGAGGGGTCATCGTCACCGTGCCCTTGCGGGCCGCATATAGCAGCAATTCCGCCTTGGGAATGTTGGGTAGGTCGAACAGCTCGAAAAACCGGTACAGCACGTCGATGCGGAAATTTTCTTCCCGGGAATTTGCTTCGACACCGGCTCCTGCCTCGGCAGCAAGCCACAGACCGTCTTCGCGGAACTGAATGTCGCGGGGCTCCACCAGTCGGGCGTTTACCCCCAACTGGCGCAGACGTCGGGTCAGGTGGTGCATCTCCGGTCGGTAGGCGGCGGACTCCTCCGACACGGTCACTGCTACCGTCGGGTCGGCCTTGGTAGCGGCTTCGACAAGCATGTGCGCCATACCGTTCCGCATGCCGTCGGCACCTCCCACCACGTCAAAACCAGCGGCGGCGTAGCGTTGTTGCAGGGCATCGGTGAGGCCGATGCCGCCGGGCACGCTGTCCAGCTCGGTGATTTTCCAGCCATCTTCGGTGGCGAATAGATCAGGGCGCAGGATGCGCGGCAATTCGGTGCGCATACGGTTCATGCGCCCCATTCGCACCACCTCCTGCGGCTTGCCCTGATCCAGCCAGCGGCAAATAAATTCCGGTGCCCGGCCTTGGGCCGATTGGCGGTACAGGTTGTTGAGCGCGGTGTAGAACGCCAGCAAGAGATCGCCTAACTTCTCCAGGAACACAATCTCTGGGCCGCTCAGCGGGTGCGGCACACCAATGCGAAAATGGCGCTCCCCCGCCGGGTCCTGGTCGTGAACGCCATCCTCAGCAAGCAGGCGGGCCACTTCCATCAGAGTTCGTGGATCGGTCGTTGTGGCGGGGGAGGCGGGCTCCAGGCCGGATGAGGTCACGAAACCGCCGCACTCTCGGCGTGTGCCATGCGGCATTCGGCACAGGGGCATACACGTCGCAACAATGTGAAGGAAAAAATGCCACTGGTGTGGCCGTCCGACCAACTGGGCTGGATGGCATAGTTGCCCACCACGCTGATCTGGTTGGCGTAGATATCGTCAGGCACCGAGGCCGGGTCCAGAATCGGTTTGCGGCTCCATTCGTCCACGCAGGAGGCGCATTGGCATTGGCAACGCAGGTAATGGTTGGTGAAATCGGAAATGTGGCCATCGGACCAGGACACCACGATGCGGGTAAGCCCCTCCCGGCGGATTTCCACGGGTTGGGGGTAGGAACTGGGCATAAATGCCTCCTTGAGGGATAATAGAGCTTGTTATTTATAACCCATCCCGATGCCAGCCGCCACGCTGTGTATGCATCTCCGCAAGCTTTCCCGAATCCGGCTCAGTGTGCCCGCCAGTTTGACAATTTTGACTGTTCGTGCTACAAATTGTGCCAATAGTATTACGAATGCCACGCGGTTGTCTCAGGAGCGGGTGGCGGCGTCCGGTGCGGGGAACGCGGAGGGAGACGGGTGCAGGGTCATGAGTGAACTGGTTCGTTTTGGCGTTTCCATCGACGGGGAACTGCTGGAGCAGTTCGACGTCAAGATTGAGCAGAAGGGTTACACCAACCGCTCCGAGGCGATTCGCGACCTGATCCGCGACCACCTGGTGGAAGAGGAGTGGGTAAGCAACGAGGAGACGGTGGGAACGGTTACCATCGTGTACGACCACCACACCCGGGAACTGTCGGAAACCCTCACCCATCTGCAGCACTCGTTCAATGGTCAGATCATGAGCGTGTTGCACGTGCATCTGGACCACCACAACTGCCTGGAGGTTCTGGTGGTGCGGGGCAAGAGCGCACTATTGAAGAATTTTGCCGACCGGCTGGTGGGGATTCGCGGGGTCAAGCACGGTAAGTTGACCATGACCACCACCGGCCGACGCCTGACCGCCGAAGGGGACCTGCACTCCCACGGGGGAGAAGCCGCCCCCCGGCGATAACAAAAGGGGGTTCCCCCCGGCGGCGCTGTACGGCCGCGATACAATTCCCGTTCATGGAAGAACACCCGGTTTCCCGGCTCAATTGTCACCCGGGCATGTCTTTGCGGATTTTTCCCGGAGGGGCTGGCAAGTGTGGCGCACCGTGAGGGGGCTTCTCATCCCTGTCCTCCTTTCGTGGCGTGCCCGGCCGGGCGGTGGTGCCCACCCGCCGCCCGGCTTTTTTAGGTATTCCCGAAAATGAGTTCCCGAAGGCGGTGGAATGCGACCGGCTGAGTGCCCCTGGCGTCCCTGTCGACTACCCTGTGGCCAGGCGGGACAGCCAGGAACGGGCACCCTCGAAGGCCCGTGCCCGGTGGCTATGACGGCTCTTTCCTACCGGAGTCATCTGCGCAAAGCTGAGCCCTTCTGCCGGGATCACGAACAGCGGATCGTAGCCGAACCCCTCCGCCCCCGACGCCTGAGTCGCAATCAGACCGTCACATCGACCCTCGAAGGTCACCGGGGACCCTCCCCCCGGGCACACAATGGCGACTACGCACACAAAATGCGCCGTGCGCCGCTCCAGCGGCACTCCAGCCAACTCCCGTAGCAGCTTGCGGTTATTGTCCGCGTAAGTGCAGCCGGGGCCCGCATAGCGCGCCGACCAGACCCCTGGCGCGCCATTCAGGGCGTCCACGCACAGGCCGGAGTCGTCCGCCAGCGCCAGGTGGCCGGTGGCTTCCGCCAGGGCTACGGCCTTCAGGATGGCATTTCCGGAAAAGGAGTCGGCGGTCTCTTCCACCTCGGGCAGGGGGGCAAAATCAGCGCGGTTTTTGATCTCGAATGGCAGGTCCTGCAGCAAGGCCGCCATTTCCCGCGCCTTGTCCGGGTTGGCGGTTGCCAGCACCAGTACCGGGGGGGAAGAGGCGAGGCGTTCCGTATCGGGACTGTCGGGCATGTGCGGCGAGACGGCCACGACGGGATGCCGCGCGTCAGGGCAAAAAGCCGTCCAGCGCCTTGCGCTGGTGGTCCACCAGTTGTGCCACACCGCTGGAGGCCAGGTCCAGCATGGAGGTGAGGGCAGTGCGGGGGAACGGCGTGTCCTCGGCGGTGCCTTGAATCTCTACCAATTCACCGATGCCGGTCATTACGAAATTCATGTCCACCTGGGCTGTGGAGTCCTCGGCGTAGCAAAGATCCAGCATCTCGGTGCCGTTCACGATGCCAGCGCTCACCGCCGCCAGGTAAGTGCGTACCGGGTTGGTGGCGATACGGCCGCTTTTTTGCAGCCCCTGAACTGCATCGCACAGGGCGACAAAGGCCCCGGTGATGCTTGCGGTGCGGGTGCCGCCGTCGGCACGGATCACGTCGCAATCAATCCAGATGGTGCGCTCCCCGAGGCGCTTCAAGTCTGTCACGGCACGTAGGGAACGCCCGATCAGACGCTGGATTTCCTGGGTGCGGCCGGTCGGCTTGCCCTTGGTGACCTCGCGCTGGGTACGGTCGTGGGTGGCGCGGGGCAGCATGCCGTACTCGGCGGTCACCCACCCCTTGCCCTGGCCACGCAACCACGGTGGCACGCGCTCCTCCACGCTGGCGGAACAGATCACATGGGTGTCCCCCACCATGATGAGTACGGAACCTTCCGCGTGGGGCAGGTAGCCACGCTGGATAATGACGGGACGCAACTGGTCGGGCTGACGCTGATCGGGACGCATGAAACCTGCTTTTTAAAGACGATCGGAATAGATGACCACCCGGTTGCCCCCGGTGGCCTTGGCGGCGTACATGGCCTTGTCGGCGCGCTGTACCAGTTCCCGTGGGTCGGTGCCGTGGTCGGGGTAGGCAGCCACGCCGAAGCTGGCCCCCAAAGCCATGCCGCCCAGTTGGGGCACATAGGTGGCCTCTACCAAAGCCTGGCTGAGGCGCTCCGCCACTTTGTAGGCGACGTCCAGAGTGGTATCGGGAAGGATCACCACAAACTCATCGCCGCCGTAGCGGGCAACAATGTCCTCCACACGCAGATTGTCGCTGAGGATGTGCGCCACCTCGGTAAGGGCTCGACTGCCTGCCAGGTGGCCGTGGGTGTCGTTGATAGCCTTGAAACGATCCAGATCGAGGAACAGGACCGCAAAATGCCCACTTGCATCTCCGGCGCGGCGGATCAGGTCCTCAAGCGCTTGCTGGATGTAGCGGTGGTTAAATAGCTGGGTCAGGTCGTCGGTGATGACCAGTTCGGCGGTTTTTTTGTGCAACATGGCGCGGTCTACGGCCATGCGGCTTTGCTCCATCAATCGTTCCATGCGCTCCATTTGATCGGTGCTCAGACGACCGACCTTGCGGGTCTGGCTAATCATCAGCGCCGCCAAGGGGCGCCTCCGGTGCAGGATCGGCAGGCACAGCAGATCACCCAGTGGTCCCGGTGGCACCAGGTCCGGCGGGATTTCGCCACCGTGCATGGCGGCAAGCCGTTCCTCGCTCAGGCGCACCTCGCGCCCGGTGCGCAGCACCTCGCCAGTCAGCCCCTCGTTGATGGAGATGTGGGCCATGTTGCGCGGCGGTTGATAACCCCGTGCAAACGCCAGTTGGTAGTTGCGCCGGTCGCTGGTGGTCACGAACAGGGTGGTGTGGGAGGGTGCCAGGTAGGTGTGGGTACTGCGGGCGATGATTTCCATGACCTTCTGGTCATCCAGGGTGGCGGTGAGCTGCCGCCCCAGATCCATGAAGAAAGCCAGCTCTTCCTGGGCCCGCTCCAGCCGGGCTCCGAGGCTCTCGGCGCGGCTGCCGGTGCGCGTCTTTCCGGCGTCGGAGCCGCCGCTCAGGCTTCGGTTCCGTGGCATTTCTTGTATTTCTTTCCCGAACCGCAAGGACACGGATCGTTACGTCCCACCTTGACGTCGGCCCGCACCGGCTCCATGCGCTGCGCCTCCGCACTCCGCGCCGCCTGTGGTTGCTGCGGCCGGGGCTGTGCAGCCGCAGCGGCGGCCACACCTACCGGAGCCACCTCCTGGTGGGAGTAAGTGACCCTGCCGGAGCCACCGGTGGCGGCGGCGATGGCGTCGGACAGAGACGGTGGCTCCTCGTGAGGCTCCACCGAAACCTGTACGCGGAAGAGTTGGTCCACCACGTCGTGCTCAATCCGCAGCATCATCTGCTCGAAGAAGTCGAAACCCTCGCGCTTGTACTCGGTGAGCGGATTTTTCTGCCCGTAGCCACGCAACCCGATCCCCTCCTTGAGGTGATCCATGGCCAGCAGGTGGTCCTTCCACATGACGTCCACATTGCGCAGCATGATCAGCTTTTCCACCTGGCGCGCGATGGTCTCGCCCCACTGCCCGCTGCGGCGGTGGTATTCACCCAATACCGCCTCTTGAAGGCGTTCAGCGATTGCGTCACGACCGGCATCCTGGAAACGGATGCCTGTGGCCCCGACGCTCAGATTGAACTGGGCGCCCACCGCCTCCTTGAGTCCGGTGATGTCCCACTCTTCCTGGTATCGTTCCTCCGGACAGTGGGCGTTGAGCACTTCCGCCACGGCATTGCGGATGTAATCCTCAATGGTCTCCTTGAGGTCTTCCCCGGCGAGAATCATGCGCCGCTGCCGGTAGATGACGCTGCGTTGCTGGTTCATCACGTCGTCGTATTCCAGCAGGTGCTTGCGCATGTCGAAATGGTGCATTTCGACCTTTTTCTGGGCCCCCTCGATGGCGCGGCTGACCATACGGTGTTCAATGGGCACACCGTCTTCCATCCCCAATCGCTCCATGATCGAGGCAACGCGGTCGGAGCCGAAGATTCGCATCAGCGGGTCGTCCAGCCCAAGATAGAAGCGGGAGGAGCCGGGGTCACCCTGGCGGCCACTGCGGCCCCGCAACTGGTTATCGATGCGGCGTGATTCATGGCGTTCGGTGCCGATGATGTGCAGCCCGCCCTCGCGCAACACCAGTTGTCGTTCATCGACGCAGTGTGCGGTGAATTCCTGGCGCAGGGCTGCGACCTCTGCTTCGTCCATATCCGGGTTGGTTTCGCGGCGGCGTTTGAGCAGAAAATCAGGATTGCCGCCAAGCACAATATCGGTGCCGCGTCCGGCCATGTTGGTGGCGATGGTCACCGCCCCGGCGCGCCCGGCCTGGGCAACAATTTCGGCCTCTTTTTCGTGGAATTTGGCGTTCAGTACGTTGTGCTTGATGCCGCGTTGTTTCAGCAGGCGCGACAATTTTTCGGATTTTTCGATGGTTACCGTACCTACCAGAACCGGTTGGCCGCGCTGGTGGCAGTCGCGGATTTCGTCAGCGATGGCCTCATATTTTTCGGCTTCGGTCTTGTAAACCAGATCGGCATAATCGCGGCGCTGAACCGGCTGATTGGGGGGGATGACCACCACATCCAGGTTGTAAATTTTGGCGAACTCGGGGGCCTCGGTCTCGGCGGTGCCGGTCATGCCCGCCAATTTTTCGTACATGCGGAAGTAGTTCTGGAAGGTGATTGAGGCCAGCGTCTGGTTTTCGTTCTCGATGGTCACGCCTTCCTTGGCTTCCACCGCCTGGTGCAAGCCGTCGCTCCAGCGGCGCCCTTCCATCACGCGGCCGGTAAATTCGTCCACGATGGCCACCTGGCCGTTGCGTACCACATAGTCCACGTCGCGGTGAAGGATTTTGTGGGCCTTCAGGGCCTGCTGTACAGCATGCAACAGACCAATGTTAACCAGGTCGTAGAGGTTATCCACCTCGAGCTGCTTCTCGACCTTGCGGATTCCCTCTTCACTGAGGTAGGCGCTCTTGGCCTTTTCGTCCAGGGTGTAGTCGGTCTCCGCCTCAAGGAACGGGATGACCCGGTTGGCGTCGTAGTAGCGGCTGGTGGAATGTTCGGCGGGGCCGGAAATGATCAGCGGCGTGCGCGCCTCGTCAATCAGGATGGAATCCACCTCGTCTACGATGGCGAAGTAAAGATCGCGTTGGCAGTAGGACTCCAGCGACAGCTTCATGTTGTCGCGCAGGTAGTCGAAGCCAAATTCGTTGTTGGTGCCGTAGGTGATGTCGGAGTTGTAGGCCTCTTTGCGCTGGGCGTCGGACAGCCCGGCCACGATGACCCCCACAGACATGCCCAGAAAACGGTAGACGGCACCCATCCAGTCGGAGTCGCGACGCGCCAGGTAGTCGTTAACGGTAATGACGTGTGTGCCGCGCCCGGGCAGGGCGTTCAGATAGGTGGCGAGGGTGGCCACCAGGGTCTTGCCTTCACCGGTCTTCATCTCGGCGATGCGGCCCTGGTGCAACACCATGCCGCCCACCAACTGTACATCGTAGTGGCGCAGCCCCAAGGTGCGGCGCGCTGCCTCCCGAACGGCGGCGAAAGCCTCGGGTAGCAACTCGTCCAGAGTTTCCCCGGCGGCCAGACGGGCACGGAAGCGGGCAGTGAGGTTGGCCATTTCGGCATCCGACAACGCGCGCATGTCGGGTTCCAGGGTATTGATGCGGGCAACCCTGTCCCAGACAGGGCGCAACTCGCGCTCGTTTTTGGTGCCGATAAGCTTGCTGAGAATGGCTGCAAACATGATCCGGGTCTTTACTGCCCTTGCGTGGATGGTCGGTTATGGCGGCGGGTAGGCGGGCAACAAGGCGGGCGGCAAGCCCGGCCGTAGTTTCGTCGGCCCGCCCGGATGCACCCCCCGGAAGTGGAACGTGCCGGGGCTCTGGCGCCCCGCAGGCACGAAAATATAGCACATCCGGCGCGATCGTGCGGCCCCCGGAGCGCAACCGGTCGGCGCCGCATAGCCAGGCCCGTGCCCATGTCGGACCAGTGGCCGGTAACTGCCTGGTCTGTTCTCAACCGTTGGAGCGGATCAGCCCTTGGGCGGCTTGGCCACGCGGGTGGCCTCCGGTCCGCGGCGTCCGTCGCGGGCCTCGTACTCCACCAGGTCCCCCGCCTGAAGCGTCTTGTAATCCTCCTGGGAGACCACGGAAAAGTGAAAACGCACCTGGGTGCTGCCATCCTGATCAATGATCAGGCCGAGTCCGTTTTTGGTGTTGAACCACTTGATATTGCCTTGGGGCATGATCGGTCGCCGGTATCCCGAATTGGTGTTGTGAAAAAACGTCGGTCGCCGCACCCCACGGTGGGCTAAGGTGGCGATGCAACCCGGTAAAAGTAAACCGCCCCGGCGGCGTGGTCAAATGATCGGGTATGGTGCACCGTGTACGGCACCACCGGACAGACCACCGGATGATCCGGTGCGGAATCGATCCGGGATCAATTCAAATTTTTGGCGCAGCGGAACCCAGCGTCGTTAAAGGCGATGGACGGATCGATGTAGAAACGGTAGGGGGTGCGGTAGAAATGGTCCAGCGTGTAATGGCCCACGCCGCCCCAGCCGCCGCCACGGATTACCCGGTATTTTTCGCCAAAATCGTCGCTGCGGTAGTCGGAGCCGGGGTAGGGCAGGTACCAACTGCCGGTCCACTCCCACACGTTGCCCACCATGTCCAGAACGCCGTAGGGGCTGGCACCTTCGGGAAAGTGGCCCACGGGCATCACCGAGCCCAGGCGTGTGGCGCCAGTGTTTCCGCGCATGGGGTCGAATTCGTTGCCCCAGGGGAACTCTCGGCCATCGGTGCCGCGCGCAGCCTTTTCCCACTCCGCCTCGGTGGGCAGGCGCTTGCCCAGCCAGGTGCAGTAAGCGTCGGCCTGGAACCAGTTGACGCCGGTTACCGGCCGGTCGCGCTGATCGGGGCCCTCCCCCTGCCAGGCGTTTGGCAACGGTGAGCCGGTGGCGTGCAGAAACAGGGCATAAGCAGCCACGGTGACCTCTGTGCGGTCGATCAGGAATCCGGGCAGCACCACCTTCTGTTGAGGGTGCTCATCCAGGTACCACGGTTTCATGGAGCCGAATTCCTGGGCGCGCCCCTCGGTGTCTTCTTTGTTGGAGCCCATCAGGAATGGTCCGGCGGGGATTTTAATCATCTCCGGCGGGGCGCCGCTGGAAGCGGTGCCGTTTTGGAAAAACAGGGTGTGCCCTGATTCCACCCCAGGTTTGCAGGCGGAAGTGGAGAACAGCAGCAATGCTCCGATCAGGGAGGTCAGGGAGCGGAGCGGTGTGGGAAATCCGGCATGGAGTCCGGCGCGAAACGGGGCGCTGTACATGGGGTGACCTCGGGTGACCTACGGTTTTTTGGGCCTGACGCTCCCGCTGGCGCCCGCGGGGGGCGCGACGGCACAGCGGAAGCCGAAAGTGTCGTTCTGGGTATTGGGGATGAAAAACCCCCGGTTGAAGGTGGGAGCGCTGATCCCGCACTTGTAGAATTCGCAATCGTACCACGAGCCCCCGCGCACGATACGGTAGACCTCGCCGTAGTTGGGGTTGCTGCGCTGGTTACCGGGGTAGGGCCTGTACCAACTGTCGGTCCACTCCCATACGTTGCCCGCCATGTCCATCGCGCCGTAGGGGCTGGCCCCTTTGGGGAAACTGCCCACCGGGGTGGTGTGGCCGATGCCGGACTGAGGGGAGTTGCCAAGTTTGGCGTCGAAAATGTCCCCCCATGGGAACTTGAGGCCGTCGGTGCCGCGAGCTGCTTTTTCCCACTCAAATTCGGTGGGCAGGCGCTTGCCGCGCCACGCGCAGTAGTCGCGGGCGTCGTACCACGACACGTAGGTGACCGGATGGCTGCCGATGGCGTCGGGAGGGAGGCTTCCCTTCCAGTGGGAGGGGGCGGGGCGACCGGTGGCCACGGTGTAACGGTGGTAATCGTCGTTGGTCACCTCCAGCCGGTCGAGCCAGAATTCATCCACCGTCCACTCCTGCATCGGTCCCTCGTCCGGGTGTCGGCTGTCGTCACCGAGGACGAACGGGCCGCCGGGGACGTGGACCATGTCGCGAGTGACGGTGGCGAAATCCTTGGCCAACACCGGATCGGGGCGGATGCCGCCGCCCTTTGCGCGGTCCCGGGTCTGAATGTGATTGACCGGGGTCAGGCCAGCCACGGCGGTGGAGTGGCAGCGGGAACAGTCGTCGCGCAGTACCTGGGCGGTGGGTCGGTATTTGGGGGTGGTGTGGCAGTCGTTGCAGTCGGCGATGATCTCGCCTTCGGCGTTCATCGGCAGGGGGTGATCTGCAGGAAGTGCCGGGGGCAGCGCAGATACGTCCACTGGCGTGACAGGACCGGCCACTGCGGGTGACTGCCACATGGCGAGCAAGGCCACGGCGAATCCGGCCCTGGCAAGCCGGGTCGACGAATACAACAAACCCCGGTGGCGGGGGAAGGCAAGGAGACGCACACGCATCGGGGGATAATATCCAAGCCGGGGGGGGCGGGGCAATTCCCTTGGGTAATTCCCCCTGGCCAAACCATCGGAATGCCGCGGGCCGCACCTATGCTACATTGAGCGTCCGCCTGTTACCCCTTGTGGCATTGCCGAACGGATTGGTGGGAGACATGCGCAGAGTCCTCTTCCCGCTATTCAGCGCCCTTCTGTTCGGTGCTGCGGTGTTGCTTCTGCACCGGGAACTGGCGACCGTACATCTTGCGGAAGTTATGGGTCGATTGCACGGGGTGTCGCCCAATACCCTGTTTTATGCGTGCGGTTTTACAGCGCTCAGTTACGCCACACTGACCGGGTATGACTATCTGGCGCTGCGGCATATTGGCCGGGTTCTGCCCTATCCCCGCATCGCGCTGATCTCCTTTGTTGCCAATGCGGTAGCCCATAACGTGGGGGCCTCGGTCCTTTCCGGTGGCGCGGTGCGTTTGCGCATGTACGGGGCGGCGGGGTTATCCGCCGTCGAGGTGGGCACGGTGGTGGCCCTCTGTCTGGCGACCTTTGCCATCAGCGTCACCACATTGATTGGCGTGGTGTTTCTGATGGACCCGGCCGGGGTGGCCCTGCTGTTGCCGGTCTCCGGGGGACTGGCGCGGGGCGCGGGCGCGCTGCTGCTATGGCTGATCGGTGGCTACCTGGTGTGGGCGGGGTTGCGCCGCGCCCCGATCCGCATTGGCCCGTGGCAGCTTTCCCCCCCCGGTGCCGGGGTGACGGCGGCCCAGATCGGCATCGGTGTGGCCGACTTGAGTCTGGCCTGCGCAACCTTGTTTGTGCTGCTCCCTGCCGACGCCCACCTGTCGTTCCCCGGATTTCTTGCTATCTACGTTCTGGCAATGGCGGCGGCGGCGGTCAGCCATGTTCCGGCAGGTCTGGGGGTGTTCGAGGCGGTTATGATCCTGGGCCTTCCCGGGGTGCCGAAGGACGCTCTGGTGGCAATGATCCTGGGATACCGGGGCGTCTATTATCTGGTGCCCCTGGGTATTGCCCTGTTGCTTGCCGTGGGGCACGAGGTAACGGTCCGGCGGCACCGGTTGCGGGGCGAACTGGGGCTGATCCAGGGGGTGTGGGAGGCGATCACGCCGCAGTTGACCGCTATTGCCGTGTTTCTGGTAGGCGCCCTGCTGCTGTTGTCCGGGTCGATCCCGGCGCTGGCGGGACGGATGCGCAGGCTGCACGATCTGGTGCCGCTGCCCCTGCTGGAGATTTCCCACCTGACGGCGAGCCTCACCGGCCTTGCCCTGCTGATTCTGGCGCGCGGCCTTTCGCGGCGGGTGAAGGAGGCGTACCGAATCACCCTCATGCTATTGCTGGTGGGCGCGGTGGCTGCCATCGGGCGCGGACTGGACTGGGAACAGGCCATCCTGCTGTGCTTGGTGGCGGGAGCACTGTATTCGGGCCGTGAGGCCTTTTCTCGACCGGCCTCACTGCTGAATCAGGCGTTTACGCCAGGATGGGTGGCGGCGATTATTGTCACCGTGGTTGGTACCATCTGGCTGGGCCTGTTCGCCTACAAGCATGTGGACTATTCCGACATGCTGTGGTGGCAGTTTGCATTCCATGGCGAGGCGCCGCGTTTTTTGCGTTCCACCCTGGCGGTGGTCGTCCTTGGCACCGCGCTGGGACTCTGGAGACTGATGCGGCCCGCACCCCCTGCTCCCCAGCCGATTGATACCGGACAACTGGATCGTGCCGCAGCGATTATAGCCACCGCGTCGGCCAGCTATGCGGCGCTGGCGTTGTTGGGTGACAAGCGACTGCTGTTCAACGACACGGGGGACGGCTTCATCATGTACCAGGTCCAGGGGAGAAGCTGGATTGCCATGGGAGACCCCATCGCCCCGGCGCACCGGGTGGAGGAACTGGCGTGGCGTTTTCGCGAACTGTGCGACCGGCACGGCGGCAAGCCGGTGTTTTATGAGGTGGGTATCCGGCATCTGCCGGTCTATCTGGATCAGGGACTGGCGCCGCTGAAGATCGGTGAAGAAGCGCTGGTTCCGCTGGAAAATTTTTCCCTGGCCGGCAGCGATCGGGCTGAATTTCGTCAGGCCCAGCGGCGGGGTGAGCGCGCCGGCGCCCGCTTTTCTGTGGTTCCCGCGGGGGAGGTGCGCACACATTTGGCGGACATGCGCGCCGTATCCGAGGCCTGGATGGTGGCCAAATCAACCCGTGAAAAGGGCTTTTCTGTTGGACGTTTCGAGCCGGAATATCTTTGCCGTTTCCCTTGTGCGCTGGTGCATGTGGAGGGGCGACTGGTGGCCTTCACCAATCTGTGGGTGACTGGGGACCGTTCCGAACTGGCCGCGGACCTGATGCGCTACTCCCCGGATGCCCCCAAGGGCATCATGGATTATCTGTTCGCGGAACTGCTGCTTTGGGGGGCGGCGGAGGGGTATGCTCGGTTCAGCCTGGGCATGGCGCCGCTATCGGGGATGGAAAATCACCCCTTGGCACCGATGTGGCACCGTATCGGTATGACCATTTTTCTGGCCGGGGAGTATTTTTACAACTTTGAAGGGTTGCGCGCCTACAAGGAAAAATTCCATCCGGAATGGCGCCCCAAGTATCTGGTGGCCCCTCGTGGCCTGGCCCTGCCCGCCGTGCTGGTGGACCTGACCGCCCTGATTGGCGGCGGCATGAAGGGCGTGTTAATGAAGTGAGCCACCGACCGGAATTCCCTGGTTTTCTTTCAAAAAAATTTACCGTCCCTTGCTTCCGCCGATCCGGGTGCTAAGATCGAAGCGGGGATGGACCCGGGTTCCGATTGCGCCCTGTCATGCCGAGATGGCGCGGCAGGGATGTCGGCGTCCGTAAACGTGGAATCAAAACCGGGCTCCCATTCACCGTATCCCCCCGGGCCACCGCCCGCCGGGAGGCTCCCCGACTGCCATGGCCTTCCGGTTACATATCCCTCCTGATCAGGGTCTGGTGGCCCGGGGGGTTTCTTTTTTCTCCCCGATATTTTTGAATGTGGTTCTGCGCGCTCGCGTCGCGCCGGTGGGTCAGGGGCGGGGGTGGGCCTCGAAGGCTGCGCTGAAGGCCGCCGAAAACGCCGCGTCGAAGTCTGTCGCCCGTTGCGCCCATTCGTAGGCGGCCGCCCAGGCGGTGGGCCCGCCATCCGGGGCCGCGGCATCCCGCACCCGTTGCGGGTTTTGTATCAGTTCCGCGAGGCGTTCCGTCAGATCCTCGTCCCGCTCCAGCAGGCAGCGGGGGTGGGCTTCCTGCGGGATTAAATCCGGATAATTCAGGCGGTGCGCCAGCAGGGGAAGACAGCCCGCGTGCATCGCCTCCACCACGCTGACGCCAAAAAAATCGTGCCGTGCCACGGATACCACCACATCCGCCTGCCCCAGCAAACGAGCGTAGTCGGCACGGCTTTCGGCGTAGCCCCAGTGGTCAATGTGGCGGGTCAGCCGGGTTTGGGCCTCGGTAAAAATTTTCGGCGTCTGGCGGAACGCCTGCCCCAGCACGATCAGGCGGAACTCCCGCCCTGCGTCCGACAAATCGAACAGTGTCCTGAAAAATGCCTCCGGGTTCTTGTCATGTTCCCATCGGTGGTTCCACAGCACTGTGAGTGGCCCTTGGCGGTTCCGGCGCGGTTCAAAGTGCGGGGTGAGGCTGTCCAGGTCCACCCCCAGGGGCAGGACACGGGATTTTTGCCCGATCTCCTCTGCCAGGTAGTGTGGAGCGAAGTCCGGGCAGGCCTTGAGCAGCCGTTCCAGCCCTTCAAAAAAGACTCTCTGGTGGTGGGCGGAGTTGAACCACACCTGATCCGCCACCGCTGCGCCAGAGAGGTTGGCCTGGGGATAGGCGGGGTCGAGTTGGTGCCCCTCCTCCAACGGGTAGGTGAGCTGGTTTTCGTGAAAATAGAGAATCGCCGGAACGTTTGGCCATTGCCGCCGGGTGAGGGCCAAAAAATCGGGCAGGTGTAGAAAATCGGAGGCGAAGATCAGGTTCGGTGGCGTCAAACCGGCTTCGGCCTGATCCCGCACCCGCTGGGCGAGGACCAGACCGGAGCCGGTTTGACGCCACTTCCAGAACCGCCCCGGCAGGGTGATCGGGTGGATGTGGTGCGCACTGTGGGCTATAAGGCCGTCGAGAAAGCCCCGATGCGACCCCGCGTACCACGGCTCCAGGGCCAGAATGTCCAGCGCCCGTGACGGCTTTTTAGGGGAGAGGTTGGCGGAGGAGGACATGCGGGGGTGGGGGGCGGGTTACAGTTCCCGCAGCAGGTTCAGCAGTGCGGCCACCCCGCCCTGTTCCGGGGTTGCTCCAAGGTCCACCATGAAGGAACGTTCCGAAGTGAAGCGCAGGCGTTTTCCAAAGCGCTCCAGCAGCAGACGCAACCCCACTTCGGACAGGGTGTGGTCGGGGGCGAACGTCACCTGATAGCGGCCATTCCCGGCGTGACCGATCTCGTTGGCCCGCAGGCGGCGCGCCACCGCCTTCAGGCGTTGGGCGTCGAGCAGGGGTGTGAGGGCATCCGGCAGGGAGCCGAAACGGTCTGCCAGTTCTTCCGCCAGGGCATCCACCCCGGCCTCGTCGATGCAGCCGGACAGACGTTTATAAAGGGCCAGCCGCACTCCTCCCTCGCGCACATAGTCCTCGGGAATTTCTGCCGCTGCTCCCAACCGCACGGTGGTTTCGAACTCGGTGGTGAGGGTTTCGCCGCGCACCTGGGCCATGGCCTCGCGGATCAGGTGCATGTAGGTGTCGATGCCCACCTGGGCAATCTGCCCCGACTGGCGGTGTCCGAGCAGGGACCCGGCGCCCCGGATCTCCAGGTCGCGGGCGGCGATGCGAAAGCCGGAGCCGAGTTCGGTGAACTGCTGGATGGACATCAGGCGTTCACGGGCCTCGCCGGTCCAGCCGTCCTCCGGCCCCAGCAGGTAGGCATAGGCCTGACGCCCGGAGCGCCCTACCCGACCGCGCAACTGATAAAGCTCCGCCAGTCCGAAATGGTCTGCGCGGTTGATGATGATGGTGTTGGCGCGGGGGATGTCCAGCCCCGATTCCACGATGGAGGTGGACACCAGAATGTTGGTTTCGCCATCCACGAAGCGGCGCATCACCTCCTCCAGATTGCGCTCGGGCATCTGGCCGTGGGCCACGCCGATGCGCGCCGTCGGGATCAGTTTGGCCAGAAACTGCGCCATGCCGCCGATATCCTTCACCCGGTTGTGGATGAAGAACACCTGCCCGTCGCGGGCCAACTCGCGCTCGATCACCTCGGCAATCAGTGTGGGATCAAATCGGCTGATGCGGGTTTGGACTGCCAGACGGTCCGGGGGAGGGGTATCGATCACCGACAGGTCGCGCACGCCAATCAAGGACAGTTGCAGGGTGCGGGGGATGGGCGTGGCGGTGAGGGTGAGCACGTCCACGCTGGTCTTCCACTGCTTGAGGCGCTCCTTGTGGGTGACGCCAAAGCGCTGCTCTTCGTCCACGATCACCAGCCCCAGGCGGTAGAACGGGATTTCCTTGGTCAGCAGGCGGTGGGTGGCGATCACCATGTCCACGGTGCCGTTTTCCAGCCCTTTGAAGGTCTGGTTCTGCTCACGGGTGGGGACGAAGCGCGATAGCTGGGCGATGTGGAACGGCCAGGCATCGAAGCGGCGGGAACAGGTTTGATAATGCTGGCGGGCGAGCAGGGTAGTGGGGCACAGCAGCACCACCTGACGGCCGTCGAGCATGGCCTTGAAGGCGGCACGCAGGGCCACTTCGGTCTTGCCGTAGCCGACGTCGCCGCACACCAGCCGGTCCATGGGGCGAGGACGTTCCATGTCGGCACGGATCTCCTCGATGGTGCGCATCTGGTCGGCAGTTTCGGTGTAGGGGAAGCTGGCGGAGAACTCCACCCCGGCCGCCCCTTCCGGGGCAAAAGGGTGACCCTTGGCCACCTCGCGGGCGGCAGCCAGCGCCACCAGTTCCCCGGCCAGTTCCGACAGGTCGCGGCGTACCTTGCGCTTGGTGCGCTCCCAGGATTTTCCGCCCATCTGATCCAGCCGTGGCACCGTACCTTCGGCCCCGGCGTAGCGCTGCACCAATTCCAGGCGGTCCATGGGCACGTACACCCGGTCGCCGCCCAGATATTCGATCTCCAGGTAGTCGCCCTCGCTATCGCCCACGGTCATGCGCTTGAGGCCTCGATAGAGGCCGATGCCGTGGGTGAGGTGTACCAGCGGGTCGCCGGGGGACAGGTCGGCAAAGCCAGTCTGGAACGCGGCCAGCCGGGAACGCCGGGGTGGTGGTGGGGGTGATTGGCGGCCGAAGAGTTCGGACTCGGTCAAAAACGTCTCGTCGGGGGTGGCAAACCCCCGCGACAATCCGCCGTTGACAAGGTTCACCTGACCGGGGCCACCGCCCACGGCCACCCGGTGCTCGGCGAGGATGCCGTTTAGCGCCGCAACCCGTTCCGGGTCGGGGCAGACTACCGTGACCGGCCCCGCCGTGGCCAGTTCGGCCAGACGCTGAAAGCGCGGGGCAAAGCCGCCGCGCCCCTGCGCCCCTTCCAGGGGGGGGAGTCCCAGATCTTCGGGGGTGCGCCAGGCGTAGGGCTCGGGAATTGCGTCTTTCTGATGTTCGCGGTCCGGCGCCGGGTGGGATTCCACAGCCAGTTGGGGGTGACCGGTCAGCAGGTCGTCCAGCGTCACGAACAGTTCTGCCACTTCCGGCACCACGGTGCCCCGGGCGGCCTCTCCGGCCATTGCCTCGGCGGCCTTGCGTGACAAACCACGGGCGCGGGCGCGAACGATTTCGGCATCTACCAGCGCGACGTGCAGCCCGGCGGGCAGGTAACCGGTCAGGGTTGGCATGGGCGTATCGAAGAAAAAGGGTGCCCAGGTTTCAATGCCGTCGGCGCGGGGGGTGCGGGCGATGCGTCCGGTTTCCAAGGTTACTGACGGGGCATCAAGCTGGCGCTGCATGGCGATGTCGTAAACCCGCTGGCGGGCGATGGCCACCAGCGCCGCGTCGAGGGGCAATTCGGTCACTGGTGGAATACACACCCGCAGGGGAGATTGCTCGCCGGGGCCGAGGGAACGCTGGGTGGCGGGGTCGAATCGCTTGAGGCTGTCCACCTCGTCGCCGAACAGTTCGATGCGGTACGGATGTTCGGAGCGGGGGTCGGCCTGGGGGGGGAAAACATCCAGAATGTCGGCCCGCAGGGCGTAGGTGCCGGCCTGTTCCACTTGGGGCACCTCGCGGTAGCCCATGGCCACCAGCCGCGTGGCGAGGGTGGCGGGGTCCAGCCGGGTGCCGCGTTCCAGCCACAGGGTGTGGGCGGCTGCTGCGTCCAAGGGCGGCAGGCGGTGCAGCACTGCTGCCACGGGCGCCACCAAAAGGGGAAATTTCTGGTCACGGCAGGCAGCCAGAGCGGCCATTCGTCGCCCGGAGATCTCCGGCAGGGGAGAGGTGAACTCGTGGGGCAGGTTGTCCCAGGCAGGGAACAGCAAGGGCGGGGCCAAACCCAGGCGTTCACAAAAAAACGCCAAATCGGCGTGCAACTGGGTGGCGGCACCGTTGCCGGGGACCAGTACCAGCCACGGCGCAGGCCGGGCAGCGGCATGCCGCGCCAAAAGGTGGGCGGCGGCGGAGGGAGGCAGGCCGTACAGTGGGCGTGCGCCGTCGCCTGTCGTGGGTGGCATGGGCGGTTGATCTGGGTGCATCGCTTGGGCGGTCAGGTTGCGGACGCGACTGCGGAGGAGCCTCAGTCGCGGCATGAATAATTTTTTCGGAGGGGATTATTGTACGCGAGCGTCGGGGTACGGGGCCACGTTCACCACAGAGTGCCGCCGAAGGCGTCGCGGCCGGTACCGTTTGGGAGCACCGCGCCGGGGATGCGAGGAAGCAGGGAGCCGGGGCCGCTGGCGGGGCCGATCATCGATGCCGGACAGTGGCCGTTCAGGCTGGACGGGCTGCACTCGGCGTTCCACGGTGTGGGGGAGGCCTGGCCGAACAGGATATAGGCGCGCCCGGCGTCGTTGATCTGGGTCAGGGGGTCAAGGGGGTCCACGATCAGGTTGTTGAGGGGGGCGCCGAAGGCCAGGTCGGTGACGGTGTCGCCGTCCACGTCTCCCGCCATATGCAACGCGAAGCCCAACTGGTCCTGGGGTGCCTCGCCGACGATGCGGGCGTCGTAATTCGCATCCAGGGGGGCTCCCCCCAAATACAGGTCCACTCGCCCCAGGCTGCCCTCGTTGGGGTTGGCGGCGCCCGCGTTGGAGTAGGGCACACCCACCGCCAGATCGGAGTAACCGTCGCCGTTGACGTCCCCACCGCCGGTGACGAACTGGCCGAAGGCCTCGTTAACGGCTCCCCCGGTAATGGTCAGCAACAGTGCCGGAGGTGTGGGTGAGGTGCGGGCACCGAACACCTGAACCCGGCCCGTATGGGTGGCCGCAGGGTCCCATCCGGGCGCCCCTACCACCAGGGAGTCGAAGCCGCTGTCGTTGATGTCCCCGCCCCGGGCCAGGGCGGAGCCGAATAGCTCCAGCGGGCCGCTGCCGGTCATCTCCCTGTCGGCCAAGGCGTCCAGCCCGGGGCCACCGTGGAAGATCAGCACCCGTCCGGCGTACTGCCAGATGCCGCCCGAGCCATCCGGGATGTGGGCATTGGGGGCGCCCACCGCCAGATCCGGCCAGCCATCGGCGTTCAAGTCCATGCCGCCCGCCACTGCCAGTCCCAGCAGTTCGGCGGTGCCGCTGCCGGTTAATATCAAGTCCGGTACTGCGTCCATCGGATTGCCGCCGAAGAACACCAGCACCCGCCCGGCGTCGAGGACCGGGGGAGTGGTGGTGTCGTGCTGGTAGGCCGAGACTACCAGGTCGTCAAAGCCATCGGCATTCAGGTCGAAGCCGGAGGCCAGAGGAAAGCCCAGTCCGTCGCCGAAATTGTACCCCTGAATGGTCAGGTCCGCGGCAGTGTCCGGCAGGGAGCCAGCGGGCGGAACGGCGCTGCCGAAGAACACGCGCACCGCTCCTGACTGGGGCAGTGGGGCGTGTTCCCGGTAGGAGCCGATGATAACATCGGAAAAGCCGTCGCCGTTCAGGTCGCCCATGGCGGTGCCGATGCCGAATTCGGCGCGGGTGTGGGTTCCCTGATAGGTGAGTGCCCGGGTCTCGGTGGTCGCCGTGCCGTGGGTGCCGAGGGAACTGCCACCGAAAAACAGGTCCACCCGGCCCCGATTGTCGGCGCTCAGGGGGCTTTGGCCGCCGTCGTCCCCGGCCACACCCACGGCCACGTCGGTGAATCCATCGCCGTTCACGTCGCCGGGGGCATTGCCCACGCTGAAGCGGCGGGCCTGCCCAAAGGTGGCTCCACCGGCGTCCACGGCGGCGAAGCGCCAGTAATGGACTCCTTTGGCAAGGGTGCGGGTAATGGGGGGCAGGGTGGCGGCGGTGACGTTGAGGGAATCCTCCAGAATGTCAAAGGCGGGGGTGGCTGCCACCTCCAGCCGGTAACCGGTAGCCCCTGCCGCGGGAAACCACCAGAACTGTACCGGACTGGTGGCGGACGAAGCTGCGCCGATGCGGTCGTCCTGCAGAGGGTAGTTGAGGCGCGCTACCGGCAGCGGCGCGTTGGTGCGGGTGACGGAAATCAGCGTGGCGGGGCTGACATTTCCTGCTGCGTCGATCTGGGTGAAGGACAGGGCGTTGGCCCCGGCCGTCGGCAGGGAGATGGACGCGGCAAATGTGGGGGAGGGACCCGGCGGTACCAGCAGTGAGCCATTCAGCAGCACCTGGGCACTGGCCTCGCGGGTACCGGAAAGGGTGATGCTGCCGGGGGTGGCGGTATCGTCCGGGGGGGAGGTGATGCCGGGCGCGGCGGGGGGATAGATGTCGCGCACGATGGTCACCGGAACCGCAGCGGACTTCGCCCCCAGACTGTCCCAGGCGGTGATCTGAAAGGTATTGGTGCCTACGGTGAGGGGCAGTGTGACGGTCCAGAATTCATCACATCCCGCCGCCACTTTTTCGGCACTGTCCACATGAATGGAATTTTGCAAACCGCGCCAGCCGGAGATTTCGTACGCGGCGCGGCTGGTGCTGGAGGGCAACGCCCCCAGCATCGGGGCGGGGGGAGTAACGGGGGGCTGAACTCCGCACGGTGGGCCGATGTTATCCGGGCTGGCACAGGCGGTCAGCAGCCAAGCTCCCACCAAGACCCACAGCCAGGCTCCCAAGCGGCCTCGCATCAGCGGGCTACCTACTGGTAGGTAGGGTAAGCGACCGGAATGGGTCGCGGGGCTGCGCACGGGTGTCTTGAGCATACTGGGCTGTACTGTACGCAAAACCCGTGCCCGGAACCAAGGGTGTTGGTGGACAGGGGGGGCTTACCCTGCGGTTAGCAAGGCTTCTTCGGCCACAACGACCAAGCTTTCCACCGGAACTGCCCCGGACACCAGACGGTCACCGATGAGGAATGCCGGGACACCGGTTACTCCGGCTCGGCGGGCAACGGCGAAATTCTCTCGCAGCCGTTCCTCGTAGCGGGGTTCGATGAGGGCCTGCTCGAAGCGGGAGCGCTCCATGCCCGCCTGACGCGATACCTCCTCCAGAACGGCGGACTCCGCCAGGTTGCGACCGTGGCTGAGGTAGGCGGCAAACAGCCCCTCATGCACGGCGCGGAACACGGCAGGCCCCTCCTCGCGGGCCGCTTCTGCAAGCAACAGGGCCTTGTGGGAATTGTAGGTGTGGGTACGCTGGAACAGTGCGATGTTTTCCATTGCCGCCATACTGGTCAGGTGCACCATCATGCGTTCCCACACATCCGGTGGGTAGCCCAAAGCCTCCAGGGGCATCCCCTCGAGTGGGGTTTGGGGGTGGATTTCCACCATGCGCCAGGTGACCTGCAAGTCGTAGCGGGCCGCCAGTCGGTTCAGGCGGCGTTCCCCCACATAGCAGAATGGGCAGACGTAGTCCGAGAACACGGTGACGGCAAGCTGCGGAAGTGTGGCCATGATGATCCCCCCTTGGGTCTGGTGGCGCTGGCAGGCGAGTCTGGAAATGTTGCGGATCCGATTCCCCATTCTAGCCGCTCTGCGGGCGGTTGCCCACCCCGGTTCCCCGGCGGGGGGTCACATCGTCAGGAAACTCTCGCGAATGCCGTCCACCGCATATTGCACCGACAGGGCGGCCAGTATCAGTCCAAGCAGGCGAGACACCACGTTGGCGCCGGTCTCTCCCAGACGGCGCATGATCGGTTCCGCCAGCAGCAGGCAGGCCAGCACCAGCCCGAGGACGAACAGCATCATGCCGATGGTGGCCACGTAGGGCAGAAGGCCCTCGGCGCGCTTGGAGAACAAAAGCACCGTGGTCAGGGCTCCGGGACCGGCGATCAGGGGAAAAGCCAGGGGGAATACCGAAATGTCGTCCCGGTGACCGGCCTCCTCGCGCTCGCTGGTGGTGGTGGAGCGCAGCCCCGACTGGCGGGCGAAGATCATGTCGATGGAGAGCAGGAACAGGAGCAACCCGCCGGCAATGCGGAATGCGGGCATGCCGATGCCGAAGATTTCCAGGATGTGCCGCCCGAATACGGCGAACGCTGCCAGGATGCAGGTGGAATAAGCCACGCTGTGCACGGCCATGCGCCGCCGGTGGGCCGGGGTGTCCCGGTGTGACAGGGCCCAGAAGATGGGCACCATGCCCAGTGGATCCAACACCACCAGCCAGGTGGCAAATTCATTGAGACCGAACACTTGAAGGACCCCTCCCCGAGACGCTGCCGCCCCCCAGTATACGGCAGACGGCGGTGTGCGTGTGGGATCGGAAACCTGGATCGACAGGCCGGAGCCCCTGCCTGTACGCGGCCTCGGACGGGCTACCTGTAGGGAGGGAATGTCGTCACTGCTAAAGTGACTGCGGGCAGATCCACCCACACCCGGGTGTGGCCGTCGCCGCTCTCCGCTCCAGCGGTCCCGCCGTGGGCCTCGGCCAGTCTCCGTACAATGGCGAGCCCCACACCCGAACCACCGCTGGCGCGGGCACGGGATTTGTCCACCCGGTAAAACCGTTCAAAGATCAGTGGCAGTTCGGCGGCAGGAATTTCCTCTCCCTGATTGTCCACGGACAGGCGCAAGAGCGTCCCCAGGCGTGCGGCGGACAGGGTGATGGCGCCTCCTGGCGTGGCGTGACGGCAGGCGTTGTCCAACAAATTGCGCAGGATCTGCGCCAGACGACCGGGGTCGCCGTGGACGGTTGTCGCATCGGGGGCCACCGTCACCGATGACAGCAGCGATTTTTCCTCGAGATGCGGGCGGTACAGGAGAAGGGTGGATTCCAGCAATTCCCGGGTGTCCACCTGCCGGGGTGACAGGTTCAGGCGGGCGGCGTCGGCCCGGCTGAGCTCCCCCAGATCGTTGACCAGTCGTACCAGCCGCAACACTTCTTCGTGGAGCATGGAGAAAATGTGAGGTTCCGGGGCCACCACCCCATCGCGCAACCCTTCCAGATATCCGCGCACGTTACTCAAGGGGGTGCGCAGTTCGTGTGCGACGTCGGCCACCATGGTCTTGCGTAAGGATTCGATTCGCCCCAGGTTTTCCGCCATGGCGTTGAAGGCCCGCCCCAGTTCCCCCACCTCGTCGCTGGAGACGGCGGTGACCCGCTCGCCGTATTCGCCCCGGGCGATGCGTCGCGAGGCCCCGGTCATGTCCCACAACGGGCGCAGCAGACGGCGGGTGAGCAGGGTGCTGAACACCACTGCCAGCGTCAGCCCCCCCAAGCTGGCCCACAACATGTAACGGTGCACCGCGCTCAGAAACATTCGGTGGGTGTCTGCCGGGTTCACGTGATACTGGTCCATCAGTACCATGAAGTAGCCGGCCGCCAGGGTGTCTACGGCCCACCACAACACGGCGACTACCGCCACCATCAGGGGCAGGTTGACGGCCAGCAGCTTGAGCAGAAGGCCAGGCTTCATGCGTGGTCGCCATCACCGGAGAACTTGTAGCCCGCACCGCGGACGGTGAGGATATAGCGCGGCTGGGCCGGGTTTGGCTCCAGCTTCTGGCGCAGCCGCCCCACATGGACGTCCACTACCCGATCAATCACCACTGCCCCGTCTGTGTGCAGGCGGTTAAGCAACTCGTCGCGACTGAACACCCGGCCGGGGCGGGACATCAAAGTGTGCAGGAGCTGGAACTCGGAACGGGTGAGGGGCACCTCGTGGCCGTCGCGGGTGAGGCGGTGTTGTTCCGGGTACAGGCACAAACCGCCTTGCACCAGTGGGAGCGGGGGGCCGCCACCACCCGTGGCACGGCGCAGAATGGCCTTTACCCGCGCCACCATCTCGCGCGGGGAGAATGGCTTTACCAGATAGTCGTCCGCCCCCAGGGTCAACCCCAGCACCCGGTCCAGTTCCTCGGCACGGGCGGTGAGCATCAGGATCGGCACGCTGGATTCGGCCCGCAGGCGGCGGCAAATCTCCCATCCATCCACGTACGGCAGCATCAGATCCAGCACCAGCAGCGACGGAGAGAGGCGGCGGAACGCCTCCAGCGTGGCCTCACCGTCGGCTGCAATGTGGGTGGCGTAGCCTTCACGCGATAAATAGCGCTCCACCAGGGCGGCGATGTTGGGATCGTCTTCGGCGATCAATATCAGGGGGGTGGGCATGGGTGGCGGCATCCTTCTGTTCCGAACATAGCATGCTGCCCCGCGATACGGGGCTATGTGACGGAATCTTTACCAATTATCCCGATTGCCACCCACGGATATATTCTGCCGTCGGGGCTCAGACGATCGCTACCAGTGCGATACCGCCGACGGTGAGGGCCAGCCCCATTTGCTGGACCGGCCCCAGCCGCTCGCGCAGGAACACCCGGGCCAGGGCTACGGTGAACAGGGGAATGGTGGACGACACCGGCGCTACCAGCGAAAGGAAGGTGTGGGTGAGGGCCTGGCAAAAAAACACGAAGGCGGCGGCGTCCAGCGCTCCCGCCGCCAGCAGGGTCATACGGCAGCCGCGGGGTGGCAGGGTCAGGCGCTGTGCCGCCAGCAGCCACACCAGTAATGCCATAACCCCGAGTACCCGTACCCACAGGGCCACGCTGTCTGGGTCCAGGCGATCCACGCTCAGCTTCATGCCGAACAGGGACATGCCGAACAGTACGGCGCACAGCAAGGCCGGGGCAATTCCGCGCTGAACGCGGGGATTGGCGAGGGGGTTGGCGGGGGACAAATCGGGAAGGTGTACCCCCTTGCCCAGGCTCAGCAGCATCACGCCGCCCATCACGCAGGAGATGCCGCCGTACTGCCACGGCAGCGGCCGTTCTCCTAGTACGATCAACGCCAGCACCACCGGGATAATGGCGTTGGCGGCGGCGATGGGTGACACCACCGATAGTACCCCCACCTTGAGCGCCCGGTACAGAGCGGCATAGCCAAACATGGCGAGCAGGGCGGTGACCAGCAGCAATAGCCGGTCGGGGGCGTGTACGGCATGCACCCCGGAGGGAATAGTGTACAGGGCCACACCGATCAGCCCGACCACCAGCACGCCGAACAGGGTTTCCAGATCGCCATAGGTACGGGTAACCCCTCGCGCCAGAAAATCCGCCACCCCCCAGCAGGCGGAGGCGGCAAGCCCCAGCAGGATGCCCAGCAGCAGTCCGCTCACGGGTGGGGGAAGGTCACGCGTCCGGTGGCCAGATCGGCTTCGGCCTGCAACAGGCGTTCCGGGGTGCCCAGATCGGACCAATAACCATGGTGCACGAAGGCCGCCAGATGTTCCCCGGCGCGGAGTGCGGCCATGTAACTGTCGGTGATGGGGAACACTGTACCTGCGGGATTCAGGTAGGTCAGACAGCCGGGGGAGATCACCTGAATGCCGGTAAACATGTATTCGCGGGTGGCCCCGCCGGTGTCCAAATGCAGGAAGCGGCGGATACGCCCGGCGTCGTCGGTGGCGATGGCCCCGTATTGGGCCGCTTGCGGGTCGGGGCGCAGCACCAAAGTGGCGGCGGTGTTACTGTCTGCGTGCAGGGCAACGTGGTGGGCGATGACGGCGGACAGGTCCGCATCCACCAGAATGTCGCTGTTGATCATCAGCAGCGGCCCTTCCGCCAGTTGCGGCGATTCCCGGATGGCGTTGGCGAGTCCGCCACCGGTGCCCAGAATGACCTGTTCCGTATGGTAGGCAAGGCGCAATCCCCAGCGGGAACCGTCTCCCAGTGTGGCGGGGATCTGCTCCCCCAGGTGGTGGGTGTTGACGTGGACCTCGCGGATACCCGCTGCTGCCAGCAGGGCCAGCACGCGGAACACCATGGGTTCGCCGCCAAGGGAGATCAGGGGCTTGGGGTGGTGATCGGTGAGGGGGCGCAACCGTTCCCCGCGCCCGGCGGCCAGCAGCATGGCGCGGGTGACAACGGTCATGTGTGGGCTGAGGTGTCCAAGGTGGACTGCGTCATCCCCCGGCTCATCTGCCGCCCGGTCATGCGCTGCCCATTTCGGCGTCCAGTTCGGCCAGGGTGCGGGCCAGGGGGGCCAGATCGTCGTGGCGGCTGAGCAGCCAGCGGGCACGGGCCAGACAGGTGGGGACGTCGGCCAGGAACTTGGGGTTGCCCTTGACGCGGTCGATGTAGACAAAGCGCCCGGCGGCCTTCAGCAGGCGCTGGAAGGCAGTGAGGTTGAGGGCGCGGGGGAAATTCTTGTCGAGCTTGACCGGGGCCTGTACCCAGTAGCGGGCGGTAAGGTCTTCGGCGACCCCCTCCGGCAGGGTGACGTAGGGGTCCCAGATGAGGGAGGCCAGGTCGTAGGTGGCGGGGCCCATCAGGGCGTCCTGAAAGTCGATGATGCCCAGGTGACCGGAGGGGCGCACCATGATGTTGCGGCTGTGGTAGTCGCGATGCACCAGCACCTGCGGCAGGCTGGCGATCTCGCGGGCGATGCGACCGAAATAGTCATCCAGCACCTGTTTCTGGTCGGGGGGGACCAAGGTGCGGTAGCGGGCCTCGATGCCGTATTCCACGTAGTGGTGGAACTCCCAAATCAGCAATTCTTCGGTGTAGGTGCGGTGGCTGGCCACGCAGCCGTCGTCCAGCGGGGTGGCGCGCTGCATCATGGCCAGATGGTCCACGGCCTCCCAATAGAGGGCGGTGACATCTTCCTCGGGACGGCCCTCAATGGCGGCCATCAGACTGCGGTCGCCGAAATCCTCCAGCAGGATCAGCCCGGCGTCCATGTCCTGCCCGACGATGGCGGGCACCGGGATGGGGGCGCGGGTCAGGTAGCGCTGCATGTTGAGGAACGGCAATTCCTCTACTGGCACTTCCCCGGTGACGGCCTCCTCGCTCTTTTTAAAACCCTCGGCAGCGGCGAGTTGCATCAGGATGAAGCTGGCATCGCCCTGATGGACGCGAAAGTAGCGACGGTTGCTGGCGTCGCCGGGCAGTGTGTCGAGGGTGAAGGGGGCGGCATTGGGGAGCAGTGCGGCGATCTGCTGGGCATCGGGCTGTTGCACGGGAAGCGGGAGTCTCCTGCGGGGTGGGTGCGCAATTATCACCCGGCGGGAGGCAGGATGAAAGGGGGGGAGCGGCCGTGCCCACAAAAAATGGGGGCGTGTGCTGTGCGCCGGAGCCTGGCTCCTCCGGGTGGACACCATCGTTACCCAATCGTTATCCATCCGAAATCATCGCGTTACCGACGGGAGGTAGGGTTAGGGCCAGATCACCGGCCACAGGGGCCGGGATTTGCGGTCCCCCTTTTGTTACGGAGCGAGACGATGAAAGCACTCTGGATTCCGGAATTGATTCTGCTGGCCGCGGTGGCCACTGGCTGCACCACAAAGCCCGGCATGATGATGGATGATCCCATGCCTGCCAACATGTCTGGAAACTCGATGGAAATGCCCATGACCGATGCCGCGACATCGGGCGGCATGTCGGGGGGCAACATGTCCGGGGACGGCATGATGATGGACGGCAAGTAGCCGCCCACCCACCCCCGGTAGGACCGAAGGGCGGGGTTATCCCCGCCCTTCCGCGCTCACCACGAAATTACCGTCCTTCACATCCACGGTCAGGTGGGCGCCGTCGGGTACTCCGCCACCGATCAGGGCGCGGGCAAGGGCCGTTTCCATGCGGTGCTTGATGAAGCGCTTCAACGGCCGCGCTCCGTACACTGGATCGTAGCCCTCTGTTGCCACCAGATTTTTGGCTTCCGGCGTCACCGTCAGGGTCATTTGGCGGTCGGTCAGGCGGTGGCCCACCGCCTCCAGCAGCAAGTCCACAATGTGCACTACTTCGCCGGGGGTGAGAGGTTTAAAGAGCACCACGTCGTCCAGCCGGTTCAAAAACTCCGGGCGGAAGTGTTGCCGGAGTTCGTCCATCACCTGCCGCCGGGCGTTTTCGGAGATGTGTCCCGCGTTGTCGATGCCCTCCAGCAGGTGCGGGCTGCCGATGTTGCTGGTGAGGATCACCACCGTGTTCTTGAAACTCACAGTGCGGCCGTGGCTGTCGGTCAAACGGCCATCGTCCAGCAGTTGCAGGAGGATGTTGAACACCTCCGGGTGGGCCTTTTCCACCTCGTCGAACAGCAGCACGCTGTAAGGACGGCGGCGTACCGCCTCGGTGAGTTGCCCTCCCTCTTCAAAGCCTACATAGCCGGGAGGGGCACCCACCAGCCGCGACACCGCGTGGCGCTCCATGTATTCGCTCATGTCGATGCGGATCATGGCATCCTCGCTGTCGAACAGGGACGCCGCCAGGGTGCGGGCCAGTTCGGTCTTGCCGACACCGGTGGGGCCGAGGAACAGGAACGATCCAATGGGGCGACGCGGGTCCTTGATTCCTGCGCGGGCACGGATTACCGCGTCGGCCACCGCCCGCACCGCCTCGTCCTGCCCTACCACCCGGCGGTGCAGAATGTCGTCCAGTTTGAGCAATTTTTCCCGCTCCCCTTCCATCAGGCGGGTGACCGGGATGCCGGTCCAGCGCGCCACCACCTGGGCGATCTCCTCCTCGGTGACCTCCTCCGACAGCAGGCGTGGGCCGGTGTCCTCGTGTTGCTGGGCGGCGGCCAGTTGTTTTTGCAGTTCCGGAAGGTGCCCGTATTTCAGTTCCGCCACCTTTTCCAGGTCGTAGGCCCGCTCGGCAGTGGCGATCTCGTAGCCTACCCGCTCAATGGCGCTTTTCAGGTCGTGGACACGGCTCACCTCCGCCTTTTCCTTTTCCCACCGGGCGCGCATGGTTTTGGCCTGTTCGGACAGGTCGGCCAGTTCCCGCTGCAGGTGGCTCAGCCGCTCGGCACAGGCCGGGTCGTTCTTCTCCTTTTTGAGGGCTGCCTCCTCGATCCTGAGGCGCATCTCCCGGCGGGTGATCTCGTCCAGTTCGGCGGGCATGGAGTCGATTTCGGTGCGGATGCCGGCGCAGGCTTCGTCTACCAGGTCGATGGCCTTGTCCGGCAGGAAACGGTCGGCGATGTAGCGATCACTCAGCCGTGCGGCGGCCACGATAGCTGCGTCCTGGATGCGCACCCCGTGGTGGACTTCGAAGCGCTCGCGCAGGCCGCGCAGGATGGAAATGGTGTCGTCCACGTCCGGGGGCACCACCAGCACCGGCTGGAAACGCCGCTCCAGGGCGGCATCCTTTTCGATGTATTTGCGGTACTCGTTGAGGGTGGTGGCGCCGATGCAGTGCAGTTCGCCCCGCGCCAGCATGGGCTTGAGCATGTTGCCTGCGTCGGTGGAACCATCGGTGCGCCCGGCGCCGACGATGGTGTGCAGTTCGTCGATGAACAGAACGATGCGCCCTTCGGCGGCCTTGATCTCGTTCAGTACTGCCTTGAGCCGCTCCTCGAACTCGCCCCGATACTTGGCGCCCGCCATCAGGGCGGTCATGTCGAGGGCAAAGATGGTGCGGTCCTTGAGTCCCTCGGGCACATCTCCTGCCACAATGCGCTGGGCCAGCCCCTCGACAATGGCAGTCTTGCCAACACCAGCCTCGCCGATGAGCACCGGGTTGTTCTTGGTCTTGCGGCTGAGCACGCGGATGGTCTGGCGGATTTCGGTATCGCGGCCGATCACCGGGTCCAGTTTGCCCTTTCTGGCTTGCTCCACCAGATCAATGCCGTATTTTTCCAGTGCTTGGTACTGGCCTTCCGGGTTGTCGCTGGTGACCCGTTGTTGGCCGCGCACCCCGGCCACGGCTTTCAAAAACCCGTCGCGGGTGAGTCCGGCATTTTTGAGTGCCTTGCCGGTGGCGGTTTTGCCGCCCTCGGCCAGGAATGCCAGCAGGATGTGCTCCACCGAGACGTATTCATCCCGCATGGCGCGTGCCTCATTATGGGCGGCCACCAGCAGGGCGTTGAGGCGTTGGGTGACATAGATTTTTCCCGCCTCGGTGGCGCCGCCGGTGACCTGGGGGCGCTTTTGCAGATCGGCGGCCACCGCCCCCTGCAAGGCGGCAATATCCACTTCGGTCCGGGTCAGAAGTCGCGGGGCGAGGCCATCGGCGTCCTTGAGCAGGGACAGAAACAGGTGCTCGCCGTCCACTTCCTGGTGGTGCATGGACAGGGCGGTTTCCTGTGCGCCCTGCACAGCCTCGCGGGCCTTGAGGGTGAACTGGTTCAGATCCATAGGTGAACATCCATGGTTTCGCCGCCGCACGACGGGGGGTGGTTTCAAATGGGCTGCCGTCGCCCGCTGATTTATTTAAGCCAGTTTGGGTGTTTGGCAAGTCCACATCACACAACTTGTTGAAAAATAAAAAGGCCGCTCCCCCCGACGGGAGCGGCCACACGGAGACCCGCTGCAAACGGCGTCGCGCAACCCATGCCACACGACGGGCTTCAGGCAGCCTTTTTGATTTCGACCTTGTGCACCGGCACCCGGGCCGCTTCGGCCTTGGGGAGAGTGACGGTCAGCACACCCGTTTTGAAGGTGGCGACGGCGTTCTCCACCTGGACTTCGCACGGCAGGGGGATGGTGCGCTGGAACGAGCCATAGAAGCGTTCGGTGTGGGTGTACCCCCCTTCCTCGCGCATGGTCTCCTCCGCCTTTTTCTCGCCCCGGATGGTGAGGGTGTCACCTGTGAGGGTGATGTCCAGGTCTTTTTCCTCCATTCCCGGGAGTTCGGCGGAAACGAGCAGTTCGGTACCCTTTTCCACCATGTCCACGCGCGGAGTGAAGCCGCGCACGCTGGATTCCATGTGGTGAAGCGGCCCCATTGGCCACCCACCCCAAAAGGAGTCAAACAGCCGGTCCACCTCTTCCCGGAGCGCCAGAAGGGGTGATTCCATGGTGCGAACCGGCACCCCCCTGCGCCCAAAATGAATCAGATTGCCCATGATGACCTCCACAAACGGTACGGTCGCCACCCCGAAGGGCCGGGCCAACCCCGGCGGGGGCAACGCCGATTGGACTCTCTACTCTGTTTGTAATCCTGCTCCGGAGGTGTGTCAATGAGATCAGGGAATGAGACCGGGCGGTGGGAGGGGTATGTTGTCTGCCGGGTTTGGTGGGTCCATACTGGGACGGGACCGACAACCTTGGATGGAGGGAGATCATGTCCATGAGCGTATCGAAGACATTGTCTTGGGGGGTGGCGGGTTTGGCTGCGGTTATCCTGCAAATTTCGTGGGTTAGCCCGGTTCCGGCCACCGAGATCATTAATCAGGAAATGGGCGATGTGGCCGTCAAGCTGATTGCCGCCACCACGCATGCTTCCACTCTCGAACAGGAAATCCAGGTGTCCGGGGCGGGCAGCATGAGTTCTCCCGCTGCCACGGACGGTGGCCGGGATGCCCGCATGGAGCAGGGTGAGCACGATTTGGTACGGGAGGAGGTGTCCCCACAGGTGGCGGTTGCCTCAAAAATATCGCCGGGGGAAATCACCCCAGGCGCCCAGTCCGCACTGAAGGAACTTGAGTCCACCATGCAGCAGGTCAAGGCCCTGTCCAAAGGCAACGAGTATCTGGACCCGGGTGTCGAACACGTTCTGGCAAACGTCCGCCGCATTGGCTCAGGAAAGGCTCTGCCCGCCGACGCCGACGTTCTTACCCAGGAAATTGCCATCGAACTTTCCGCGTTGACCAGCAACGCCCGGATTCTCCAGGCCGAGGGGTACCTGCGTTCCGCCGCAGCCTCCTTTGGCAAGGAGCCTGCCTCGAAAACCAGGGGGTATTTTGCGGCGGCTGCCGATGTTCTTGGCGATGCCCAGATGCGGGGCGCCTATCACCTGGATGATGATATCGAAGCGGTCCAGATGACACTGGAACGTTTGTCGGGGGACGTGGCGATATCTGCCACAGTGGACTCCGCCGCGGTAGATCAACTGATCTCTGACCTGCACGCGCACCTCTCTGACCTGCGCGGGGGAGACTGACCGGGGAAGCCCGAACGGGGGCTGGGTCACGGCGCTTTGCCGTCGTGACCCGCCGCCGTCAAAAATACGCCTTCAGCACATACTGCTGAAGCATGCGCTGGGTGTTGAAAAAGGATGCGTTCAGGGCGATGGTGTGGCGCATGATGTCGGTAAAGTGCTGCTGTCCGTCGGTGAACAGGGGTGCGACGTCGTTCTCCAGCCGCGTGTAGAGGTGGTCTGCGTCCGCCGCGTGGTCGGGCGCCTCGCCCATCGTGTGATTGCGACCGTTGCTGCCAATGGCCCAGCCGGTGACGCCATCGATGCATCCTTCGATCCACCAGCCGTCCAGTATCGACAGGGACGGCACGCCGTTCACCGCCGCCTTCATACCTGACGTTCCCGAAGCCTCCAGGGGCGGCTGGGGAGTGTTCAGCCATACGTCTACTCCGGCGGTCAGCAGTCGACCCAGTTCCATGTCGTAGTTGGGCAGAAACACCACCCGCACGGTGTTCTTCAGCGCCTCTGCAGCACCGAAAATTCTGCGGATGATCTCTTTTCCATCTCTGTCCGCCGGGTGCGCCTTGCCCGCAAACACCACCTGTAGCCCGCCCGCCGCGCGGCCAATGGCCGCAAGGCGCGGCAGATCCCAGAACAGCAAGTCAGGGCGCTTGTAGGGTGTCATGCGGCGGGCAAAGCCGAGGGTGAGCTGTTCGGTGGAAAACCCCACGTTGGTGAGCTGGTTCACTTGCCGCATCAGAGCGGATTTGGCCTGCTGGTGGGCGTTCCACACCTCTTTCCGGGGAATACCCAGGGCGTAGCGGAGGGAAAAACTGTCCTCGCGCCAGCCGGGAATGTGGGTGTCGAACAGGGCCGCGAATGGTGGAGACGCCCAGGTGGCCGCGTGGACGCCGTTGGTGATGGAGTCGATCACATAGTGCGCGAACAGATGGTTCGATACTTCTCCGTGCTTCTTGGCCACGCCGTTCACGTAGCTAGACAGGTTGAGGGCAAGGAAGGTCATGTTCAACTCCCCCTCGCAACAGAAAACGTCCTTCATGTCGAATTCGCCTCGTGGCCCCAGCACCCTGGCGACCAGGTCCATGGGGTAGCGGTCGTGGCCTGCGGGCACCGCCGTGTGGGTGGTGAATACGCAATATGGCCGGACGGCGTGGATATCGGTCATATCCGGTGCCGTGCGCCCCTCGGAGCGCATGCGCTCGGTGATCAGCTCCAGTGTGAGCAGGGCTGCGTGGCCCTCGTTCATGTGGAAGCGGGCGATACCGGTGTGCCCCAGGGCTCGCAGGATGCGTACCCCGCCCATGCCCAGAACCACTTCCTGACAGAGTCGGTAGTGGGCGTCGCCGCCGTAAAGGTAGTGGGTGAGGGTGCGGTCCCAGGGGGCGTTTTCCGGCAGGTCGGTATCCAGCAGCAGGACTGGAACCTCCTGACCGGTAGTGCCGGTGGTCACATTGCGCCAGGCGCGAACCACCACGGGTCGCCCCTCCACGGTCACCGTGGCGCGGGTGGGCAGTTCATCGAGGGAGTCGGCTGGGTTCCATTGGGCCGGTGCCTCGGTCTGCCCGCCTTCCGAGTTCAGGGTCTGGAAGAAATAGCCTGCGCGGTGCAGCAGGGTGACTGCGACCATCGGCAGGCCCAGATCGGCGGCGGCGCGCACCGTGTCACCCGCCAGAACCCCCAGGCCACCCGCATAGGTGGGAAGATCATCCCGCAGGGCGATCTCCATGGAAAAATAGGCGATACGCGGGGTGTCCACCACGTGTCCGGAGCCGGACACCGGGGTGCTATCGGGCTCCGGACAGGCGCTTGTCGACGATTGATTCGGCGCGGAACCAGTCGTCCTGCTCCGCGCCGCTGCCAAAGCCCCGTTGCTCGGCGAGCAGGTAGGCCAGTTCGGCGATCATGTTGTGGCGCTGCTCGACGCTGACGGTGGGGGTGGTTCCGCGGGCCGTCTTCGTGCGTGACGGAGCGGATGCCTTCTGGCCTGCCGCCTTTTGGGTTTCCACCGTCTGACTGGAATGATTGGCTGGTTTGCCGCGCCGGGGCTGTTCCGTACGATTCATTGTTGTCCCTCCCGATACCACCACCGCGCAGGGGAGCGCCACCGTTTGGGGACCGCCACCCTGCGTGTGCGGTGGTCCACTGTCATTAATCCACAGGAGAGAGATAAAGGCAAGCCTCGAACAGCCGGGTTGGGACCACCTCTGTCAGAAGTGGGAGCGGATGATTTGGGCCAGGGCCTCAATGTGGTCGGGGCGGTCGCCCAGCGCCGGGATGTAGCGCAACTGGCCGCCCCCGGCTCGCTGGAAATGCTCTGCGGCGGTGGCGGCGATTTCCTCCAGGGTTTCCAGACAGTCGGCGGGAAAACCGGGGCAGAGGATGTCCACCGCCGACGTGCCTGCCCGCGCCAACCCGTCGAGAATCTCGTCGGTGTAAGGTTGTAACCACTCCTCGCGGCCGAAGCGGGACTGGTAGGTCTGCCGCCATTTTTCCAGGGGCAGCCCCAGTGCCTGGGCCAGTAGGTGCGCGGTGACTTCGCATTGACCGGCATAGGGATCGCCCCGCTCCCGGAAACGCGCTGGAGTGCCGTGAAAACTCATCAGCAGCAGGTTCCCAGGGGGGCTTTCTTGCCAGGCCTCGCGCACGCTGGCGGCCAATGCCTCGATGTAGGCCGGATGGTCGTGGTAGTCGTGTACCAGCTTCACGATGGGTGCCTCTGTCCAGCCCTTTACTGCGGCCAGAATGGCATCCTGCGCACTCAGGGTGGTGGCTTGGGAGTACTGGGGGAAGAGGGGTAATGCGACCACGTTGCCGCATCCCTGGGCGACCAGTTCCCGCAGCCCGGAAGCGATGGAGGGGGTGCCGTAGCGCATGCCTACCACCACTGGCACCGGCTGGTCACGGCCGTGGGAAAGTGCCTGTGCCAGTGCGGCGGCCTGACTGCGGGCCATCACCAGCAGGGGTGAGCCTTCGGCAGTCCAGATTTTCTGGTAGAGGGCGGCAGAGCGGGCCGGGCGGGTGCGCAGGATGCGCAGGTGCAGGATCAGCCACCACAGGGGGCGGAACACGTCCACCACGCGCCGGTCCCACAGGAACTCCGCCAAATAGGTGCGCAGGGCCTCCTGGGTAGGGGCCTCGGGCGTCCCCAGGTTAACCAGCAGCACCCCTCTGTTGCCCCGCGTCATCTGCATTCCGCGTTCCCCCCGCTGAACCTTCGGCACAGTCACCGATGGCGGCGTTCACCCCTTGCGGCTGGTGGTTTTTTTCTTTGCCGCGACCTTTTTGGCCGCCGTCTTTTTGGTTGTGGTCTTTTTTGCGGGGGCAGACTTGCTGCCGGACGTTTTTCTGCTGGTTGGCTTTTTGGTCGCGGCCTTCTTTGCCGCAGCCTTCTTTGCCGGGGATTTTTTGGTCGCGGTTTTTTTGGCGGCTGCCTTCTTGGCGAGCTTGGCCGCCGGGCGACTGCCAGCAATCTGAATCTGGTAGTTCTCGATCACCGGGCTGGCCAGCAGTTCCTCGCACATGGCGGTGATCCGTTCGCGGGCCTGGCGCGCGTCCCGGGCGTCCAGGTCAATCTCAATGAACTTGCCGATGCGGACTTCGTTCACTCCGGCAAAGCCCAGGCTGTGAAGGGAGTGCTGCGTGGCCTTTCCCTGGGGCTCCAGCACGCCGTTCTTGAAGGTGACAGTTACGGTGGCCTTCATGGTGGGGTCCTTCTAGATTTCACCGCACACGCGGCGGGCGACTTCGGCGTAGGATTCCTCGATCTTGCCCAGATCGCGCCGGAAACGGTCCTTGTCGAGCTTTTCGGATGTGTCCATGTCCCATAGGCGGCAAGTGTCGGGGCAAATTTCGTCGCCCAGCAGCAACTCGCCCTTGTGCATGCCGTATTCAACCTTGAAGTCCACCAGGCGGATGCGGCGTTCGACAAAAAAATCGGTGAGCAGGCGATTGATCTTGCGTGTGGTTTCGCGCATCTGCTCAAGCTGTGCCGGGGTGGCCAGCTCCAGCATGAAAATGTGCTCATCGCACAGCATCGGGTCGCCCAGGGGGTCGGACTTGTAATAGGTTTCCACGATCGGGCGCGGCAGGGTGACTCCTTCGTCCAGCCCGATGCGCTTGGCCAGGGACCCCGCGGCGACGTTGCGGCCAATCATCTCCACCTGCACAATCTTGAGGCGCTTGCAAAGCATCTCGCGGTCATTCAGGCGTTTGACAAAGTGGGTGTGGATGCCGTTTTCGCCCAACATCAGGAACAGCCGCTCGCTGATGCGGTTGTTGACCACCCCCTTGTGTTCGATGATGCCCTTCTTCTTGCCGTCGAAAGCGGTGGCCTCGTCCTTGAAATACTGAATCACCAGATCGGGATCATCGGTAGTGTAGAGAATCTTGGCCTTGCCTTCGTAAATCTTGTCGCGCTTTTCCATTTGAAATGCCCTGAATCGGAGATGCAATGAACGGTTTCCCGGGGAACACGGAAACCACAAAAGTATTCCGGCAGTCGGTGGCCTCGATAACGGGGAGTCTATAAACGTCCAAACACACGGCGGTAGATTTCATCCACGTGCCGCAAATAGTAGGCGGCTTCAAAACACTTGTCCACCGCTGCCTCGGGCAGCCAGCGGCACACGTCCGGGTCGCGCTTCAGTCGCTGCTGGAAGGAGCCGCGTTCCTGCCACGCCTCCATGGCATTGCGCTGCACCCAGCGGTAGGCCTCGTCGCGGGGTGCCCCGGCCTCGGCCAGCGCCAGCAGCACCCTCTGGGAATAGACCAGACCGCCGGTCAGGTTGAGGTTGCGCTGCATCTGTTCGGGGAACAGTCCCAGGTTACCCAGGATGTGTGCCATGCGAGCCAGCATGTAGTCCAGAAGGATGCAACTGTCGGGCAGGATCACCCGCTCCACCGAAGAGTGGGAAATGTCGCGCTCGTGCCACAGTGCCACGTTTTCCAGGGCGGCCACGGCGTGACCACGTAGCAGGCGCGCCAGCCCGGAGATATTTTCGGAGCCCACCGGGTTGCGCTTGTGGGGCATGGCGGAGGAGCCTTTCTGTCCGGCCACGAAGCCCTCTTCCGCCTCCAGCACCTCGGTGCGCTGCAGGTGGCGGATTTCCACTGAGATGCGTTCCAGCGCGGCACCTATCAGGGCGATAGTCTGCACGAATTCGGCGTGACGGTCGCGGGGGACCACTTGGGTGGAGACGGGCTCGGCTTGCAGTCCGGCCATTTTGCAGATATCGGCCTCCACATCCGGCCCCAAGTGGGCAAAATTGCCCATGGCTCCGGAGACCGCCCCCACCGCCACCCGGTCCCGAACCGCTGCCAGGCGGCGGCGGCCCCGGTCCAACTCTGCGTACCAACTGGCGAATTTCAGGCCAAAGCTGATGGGTTCGCCGTGGATGCCGTGGGAACGTCCCACGCACGGCATGTCGCGAGTTTCCCGGGCGCGGTGGCGGATCACATCCAGCAGACCGTCCAGGTCGGCCAGTAACAAGTCGGCGGCGTCACGCATCTGCATGCCGAGGGCGGTGTCCAGCACGTCGGAACTGGTCAGGCCCCAGTGCATCCACTGGCGCACCCCTTCGGACAGGTTCTCGGTGACCGAGGTGACGAAGGCGATCACGTCGTGGCGGGTGGTGGCCTCAATCTCGGCGACACGCGCCACGTTGATGGTGGCCTTCTGTTCCACCTCTTCGACGATGCCGTCAGGGACGATGCCGCGCTGGTTTAGAGCCTTCAGGGCATACAGTTCGACCTTGAGCATGTAGCGGAAGCGGGCCTCTTCGGACCACAGGCGTCCCATGCGGGGCCGGGTATAGCGTTCGATCATGGCGCTCTCCCTCGGACAAAAACAGGGGTTACGCGGCGGGGGGCGGAGTCTGCCCCGTGCCGCCCCCGGACTTCTTTCCCTTCACCAGGCGGACGGGGGCGCCAGGAGTGGATTTTTTGGTGTTCTTCTTCCGTACGGTTTTTTTGGCAGACTTCTTGTCGGTTGCGTCGGCCGTGTCTCCGTCTGCTTTTCCGGGGGAATTTTCGGAAGATATCCGGGATTTTTCGGGTGCGCGTTTTTCGGGGGCGGCTCCTGTGGGCACGTCCTTGGCGGCAACGGAATCGGGGAGTTCCCGCGCCACACGGTCCAGCACTCCGTTGACGAAGCGGCTGGAGTCGTCGCCGCCATACCGCTTGGCGATCTCCACCGCCTCATCCAGGGTGACGCGCACCGGCACGTCGTCACCGTACAGTAGTTCACATACTGCCAGCCGCAGCAGGTTACGGTCCACGCGGCTCATGCGGTCCAAAGTCCAGTTTTCGGCGCAGCGGCGGATGGTGATGTCCAATTCATCCTTATGCTGGGCCACCTGGGCGACCAGTGCTTCGGCAAAATGGCGTGCCTCCTCCGGGGCTTCCGCCGCCTCCCAGAAGGCATCGCGGGTGATTGGATCGAGGTGGTCACGGATGCTTCGGTCCTGGGCGAACAGCAGTTGCAGAGCCAGTTCGCGCCCCTTGCGGCGGAGTCCCACGGATCAGCCCAGCTCCTTGAGCAGGTTGACCATTTCCACGCCGCTGCGGGCGGCGTCGAAGCCCTTGTTGCCGGCCTTGGTGCCCGCACGCTCCACTGCCTGTTCGATGGTGTCGGTGGTGAGTACCGCGTTGATCACCGGCACGCCGGTTTCCAACGCCACCTGAGCCAGCCCCTTGCTGACCTCTCCGGCCACAAAATCGAAATGCGGGGTGCTGCCGCGGATCACCGCACCCAGGCCGACCAGACAGTCGTAATTTCCGGAGGCCGCCATGCGCCGTGCCACCACCGGCATCTCGAACGATCCCGGTACGCGCACCACGGTGATGCCGGTGTCGGCCACCCCGGAGCGGAGCAGGCCGTCCAGGCACCCCTCCAGCAGGCGTTCGGTGATCAGGCTGTTGAAGCGCGACACCACCAGGCCGTAGCGTCCGGTGCCGGTGAGTTTGCCTTCCACGTATTTGGGCATGACGGTCTCCTGTGCCTCTTCCTACACTTCGTTGAGCAGGTGGCCGAGCTTGTCTTTTTTGGTTTTCAGATAACCTGCGTTGTCGACGCCGGGGGTGATCTCCAGCGGGACCCGCTCGACTACCTCCAGGTTGTAGGCCGACAGCCCCACAATCTTGCGCGGGTTGTTGGTCATCAGGCGAATGCGGCTGAGTCCCAGATTGACCAGAATCTGCGCCCCTACACCATAGTCTCGCAGGTCGGCCTTGAAGCCCAGTGTCTCATTGGCTTCCACCGTGTCCATGCCCTCGTCCTGCAAGCGGTAGGCGCGGATTTTGTTCACCAATCCGATGCCCCGGCCCTCCTGCTGCATATACAGCAACACACCCTGGCCTTCTTCCTCAATGCGGCGCATGGCGTGGTGCAACTGGGCCTGACAGTCGCAGCGAAGGGATGACAACACATCGCCGGTGAGGCATCCGGAGTGAACCCGCACCAGGGGTGCACCTTTGGAAATGTCGCCCTTCACCAACGCCACATGGGACTGGTGGTCAATCTCGTTTTCGTAGACGATGGCGGTAAAGTCACCGTACGCGGTGGGCAGTGTGGCCTCCGCGGAGCGCCGCACCAGCAGTTCGTGGCGCACGCGGTAGGCGATCAGGTCGCGGATGGTGACCATCAGCAGGTTATGACGCCGCTTGTATTCCACCAGATCTGGCACCCGCGCCATGGTACCGTCATCCTTCATGATCTCGCAGATCACTCCGGCGGGAATCTTGCCCGCCAGCCGCGCCAGATCGACCGACCCCTCGGTCTGTCCGGCGCGGCGCAGCACACCGCCGGGCACCGAACGCAGCGGAAACACATGGCCGGGACGTACCAATTCGTGGGGCAGGCAGGCGGGGTCGCAGGCCTTCTTGATGGTAACCGCCCGATCCTGGGCGGAAATGCCGGTGGACACCCCCTCCCGTGCCTCGATGGACACGGTGAACGCAGTGCCAAGCGGGCTGGTGTTGATGGTGCTCATGGGGGTCAGATGCAGGCGTTCCACCTGCTCCGGGGTCAGGGACAGGCAGATCAGCCCCCGCCCCTCGCGAGCCATGAAGTTGACCGCGTCGGCGGTCACATCCTCGGCGGCCATGACCAGATCGCCCTCGTTTTCGCGATCCTCGTCGTCGACCAGGATGATCATGTCGCCCCGGCGGATGGCCTCGATGGCGGCCTCGATGGTGTCGAACGGGGATTTGGCGGAAGACGTTTCGGGGGACTTGTTGCTGTCAGCTTTGCTCAAGGGACGGCGGCTCCCGGCGGGCCCGAAAGGGGCGCCGCATACAATGCACGGAAAATGTGGCAGTGTAGGGAGCGGAAGGTCTGATTGTCAATGGCGGCGCGCCCCGCAGGGCGATGAACGGCGCGCCCCCCTGGCGGTTCATCTTTGCGATGGCCGGCACGTACCGGTGGTCTGTTACCAGGCTGGGCCGCCGCCCCCGCCACCTCCGGTATTCGCCGTTGGGCGATGTGGGTGGGGATCAAGTTCGTTGCCGGTGACCGGGTCGCGCAGGTTGATGGTGCCCGGGGTTTTGTTGACGATGGCCTTCTCCATGATCAGTTCCGAGAGCAGACGGCAGGTCTCGAAGACCCCCATGCCGCTGCTGCGCACCACCTGATCCACGGTGAGGGTACCGTCCACCAACTCGAACACCTGGGTGTGGGGCGGTGTTGCGGTATTGCGGCGCGGCTTCTCCTCGGGGTTCTTTTCGAACACCGCGTCGGCGCCTTGAATGTTGCCGGCGATGGATGGCCACTCATCCAGCCGCCTGGCCCCTTCCATGAGCAGAAATTCGGTGTTGATGGGGGTAACCAGACTGGCGTCGTACTTCACCGGCAGGCGCTCGAACATGTATTCCGAATCCTGGTGGAAAAACAGGTTGAGGGCGGTTTCCTGAAGCTGGAAACCAAGGGCCCGGGCGACGTCGTCCTGGGTGATTTTGCCCATTTCCGCGAGCATCATGCCCAGGGGCAGGCGCTTTTCTTCCTGCTGACGCAGGGCGGTGGCCAGGGTTTCGCGGTCGATGTAGCCCTGCCGCAGCAGAATTTCTCCCACCCGCGGCATGCCGCGCTCATCGGTGGAGGCATAAACCAGCTTGCCTTTTTCGAAGCCCAGAACCCACAGATTGCTGCCCTTGCGCACCGTGAGTCGCCCGGTCTTCTTCTGGTAGTGGATCAACTGGATGATGTCGGAAACGGTAAAGTCCTGGAATGATCCCTTGAGACCCATGGCACCTTCTCACTTGAGTGCAAAGACAGATTGTCCCTCAGGTCCTTATCGGCAGTGGTGGCGGCGAAGGTTAGCCTGAAACGGGGGATTTTCGCCCCCGCATCCGCAAGGTGGCCGCTCTGGCCGGTGCTTGACACTCCCGGGCCGCAGCGCAACAATCCGGAACCGGTGTCCTTGATCGTTTTTCCGGTGCCTCCGGCCCTTTTTAGCCGTCCCGGGGGCTTTTTTCGGGGAAAAATTACCCCGGTTCGCCGACAACCCCAACCGTGTGAGGCTTTTCCATGTCCGTGCCGTCCGATATCGAGATCGCCCAGGCCGCGACCCTGCTGCCGGTTCAGGAAATTGCCCAGCGCCTCGGTCTGTCCGGGGACGATTTGGAACTGTATGGCCGCTACAAGGCCAAGGTCCATCTGGACGTGCTGGAGCGCCTGCGGGATCGTCCGAACGGCAAATACATCGACGTGACCGCCATCACCCCCACCCCTCTGGGGGAGGGCAAGACCACCACCACGGTGGGGTTGGGCATGGGGTTGAACCACATCGGCAAGAATGCCGTCATTACCATCCGCCAGCCGTCCCTGGGACCGGTGTTCGGCATCAAGGGCGGGGCGGCGGGAGGGGGATACAGCCAGGTGGTACCGATGGAGGATTTCAACCTCCACTTTACCGGCGACATTCACGCCATCGGCGCTGCCCATAACCTTCTGGCGGCGTTTATCGACAATCACCTGCACCACGGCAACCGGTTGCGGCTGGACGTACACTCCATCACGTGGAACCGGGTGGTGGATATCTCCGACCGCGCCTTGCGCAATGTGGTCGTGGGCCTGGGGGGCAAGGCTGACGGTGTTACCCGCGAGAGCCATTTCGATATTACCGTGGCCAGTGAGGTGATGGCGATCATGGCCCTGACCACCTCCCTGTCCGACCTGCGCGAGCGGCTGGGGCGCATCATCGTGGCCCACGATGTGGAAGGGCGGCCGGTGACGGCCCAGGATCTGGGGTGTGCCGGGGCTATGGCGGTACTGCTGAAGGACGCCATCATGCCCAACCTGGTGCAGACGGTGGAGAACACTCCAGCTTTCGTACACTGCGGGCCGTTCGCCAACATCGCCCATGGCAACAGCAGTGTGCTGGCCGACCAGATCGCCCTCAAGTGCGCCGACTATGTGGTCACCGAGAGCGGGTTCGGGGCCGACATGGGGTGTGAAAAATTCATGAACATCAAGTGCCGTTACTCTGGTCTCACCCCGGATGCGGTGGTGATCGTGGCCACCATCCGCGCCCTCAAGATGCATGGCGGTGTGGGCAGGATTGTGGCCGGCAAGCCGCTGGCCGAGGAACTGCTTACCGAAAACGTGGCGGCGGTGGAAAAAGGGTGCCAGAACCTCATCAAGCAGATTCACAACGTCAAGAGTTTCGGGGTGCAGCCGGTGGTGTGCATCAATAGCTTTCCCACCGACACGGCTGCCGAGGTGGAGGCGATCCGCCGCCTGTGCGGCGCCGAGGGGGTGGAGGCGGTGAGCAGCCACCACTGGGCCAAGGGCGGCGCAGGTGCCGCCGATCTGGCGCGGGCGGTGGTAAACGCGGCGGAGCGCCCCAACCAGTTCCGCTTCCTTTATGAATTGTCGGCATCCATCGAGGAGAAGCTGCGCACCGTGGCCACCCGCATCTACGGGGCGCGGGATGTGGAGTTTTCCCCCAAGGCCAAAAAGTCCATTGAGCAGCTTACCCAGCAGGGATATGCCAACCTGCCGGTGTGTGTCGCCAAGACCCACCTGTCGCTGTCCCACGATCCCAAGCTGCTGGGGGCGCCCAGCGGCTTCATGTTCCCGGTGCGCGACATCAAGGTGAGCGCCGGGGCCGGGTTCCTTTATGCATTAGCGGGGGACATCCGCACCATGCCGGGGCTTCCCAGTCGCCCGGCGGGCGAGAAGGTGGATCTTGACGAGAACGGCAAAATTGTCGGGTTGTTCTAGATCAATGACCAGCGGTGCTGGCATGCGTCCGGAGACGTACCGCAGCGGCGGCCCCACCGACCACGAACTCCTCGATATCGTGGACTCAGGCAACCGGGTGATCGGCCAGGCCACGCGCCGGGAGATTCACGAGCGGGGGCTGATGCACCGCTCGGTACATGTGTTTCTGGTGGACCCCCAATCGCGCCTGTACATCCAGAAACGCGCCGCCAGCAAGGAGACCTTTCCCGGCGCCCACGACTCCTCCGCCGCCGGTCATGTGAATGCCGGGGAGGACTATTTCGCCTGTGCGGTGCGCGAGGTCGAGGAAGAACTGGGGCTGTCCGCCGACCAGCACCGGATGGTGCAAATTTGCGAACTGGAGGCCGGGGAGGACAACGGTTGGGAACATGTGCGCTTCTATGTGGCGCAGACCAGCCACGAACCGACGCCGGACCCGGTGGAAGTGGCCCATGGGGCTTTTTACGACCTGGATCAGGTGGAAGACCTGATTGCGGACTCGGCGAACCACTTCGCCCCCACATTCCGCGCCCTGTACATCCTGTACGCTACACGTCTGCACCGCATGGTGGAAAGCGGTGATCTTTTCCGGCATTTGCCCAACGCGCATCCGCACGAACACTGATTCTGCCTAGGCGTGCCCGTTATTGCAGATCGACAGGCTCTTTTCCGATAAGACCGTGGGTCGTTTGGGGGACGTTTGTGGTCCCCCCTCACTGCCACGGGAAGGGGAAAATCGATGCAAGATGGGGATGCACTGCGTTTCAAGTCGGCGCGCCGGGCGCATGTGGGTGCCGGTTCAACGGAAGTTCCCACAGGTGGACTCAAGGTTCCGGGGTTGCTCGGTGTCCGGCGGCGCACGCTGGTATGGCTGCTGCAACGGCTGCGGTCCTCCCGCATCTCTCTGGGGGTGGCGCTGTTCGATTTTGCCCTGTGGGCGCCGGTCTGGCACGCGATCACCCATTTTTTCCTGTTCGATCTGGATCATACCGATACCGGACAGTTTGTCGGGCTGGCCCTGTTTGCCCCGCCATCTCAAGTGGCGCTGGCTACTACCCCGGCTGGAGCATGTCCGCCGCTTGCCGGGCCGCCTGCTGGAAGGCCGTTTCCAGCTCCTGGCGCAGGGGGGTACCGTTGTCCTCGGCCCACTGGATGAACTTGTGCCGGTTTTTGCCGGTGTAACTGAACGGCCGGGAACCCAGGGGGGCGCCGGCGGCGTCCAGCAGTGTGGCGGTGCCGGTCATGGTCAGCCACAGACGCGGGTTGATGCCTTTTTTTGTGGCTACCAGGGTGATTTGCGTCACCTCCATGCGCAGGCTGGGGCTGGCCGTGGACTCGCTTGCGGCGTCCAGCGTGACCTGTCCGTTCCGCTGCACGGCATCTGCCGTCGCCATTGCCATGAACAACCTCAGGGATGGGTCGCCCACCGTGCCCAGGATGACCGTGCGCGCCGAATTCACGTTGTCGTCGTCCTCGGCGGCTACCGCCCCCACCACGCCGCTGACGACCATCGCTACCGGCGCCAGGCCAATGGCCAGCAGCGCCCCGGCGCCGGCGCTGCTGTTGGAGGCTCCATCCAGCATCATGCTGCCGCCGCTCATGGCGCCGCGCGCGGCCCCTTCTCCGGCCCCGGTGGCGGGCAGGGACAACTGCGGATCAGGAAGGTCCATCACCTGCACATGTACCGGACCGGATACGGAGAAGCGCGGCGCTTCGGCCTTGACCCCGTGACCGGCGCAGCCCCCGGACAGCAGTGCCGCGACGGCCAGCGCCGCCGCGGAACGGGTGACGATGGGCCGGATGCGGATGGTGGCAGTGGGTACCAAAGGTGGCGTTCCGTGCATGGCAAAAGCTCCCCCAATGTGTGAAAAGAACATCAAACGCTCCACCACTATTTCCCAATGGAAAGGGAGCGTCAAGTGGGAAGAAATCAGTCCGGCGTGGCTGCCCGATGAATTTGTCCGACAGAGCCGTCTGGATATTTCAGCGCAGGATGGCCAGAAGTGGCCCGACGCCCTCTCGCACCATGTGCAGCAGCAGGGGGCGGCCGTCTTGTATGGGCAGTTTTTGCAGGGCTTCCAGACCGTCCACCGGAACGCGGTTGACGGCCAGGATGCGGTCGCCCTCGCGCAGTCCCGCGCTCCACGCCCGGCTGCCCGGGGTTACCTCGAGAATGGCCACTCCGCCGCCGCTGGCGGTGCCCAGGCTGGCGCCCGCCAGCAGGGGGGAGATATCTGCCCCAATCGCACGCGACCCCCACTGGTCGGAAACGATGAAGGTGAGGGTGCTGTGTCTGGAATCGCGCACGATTTCGATTTCTGCCAGTTCCCCTACACGCAGAAGTCCCAGCCGGTTGTGCAGGTCGGCGGCGCGCCGCACCGGACGTCCGGCCACTCCCACCACCACGTCACCGGTGCGGATGCCCGCCTTCTGGGCCGGGGAGCCGGGGGTGACCTGGGCGATGAGCACGCCGTGGGCGCTTTCCAGCCCCAGAGTTCGGGCCAGGGCCGGAGTGAGATCCTGTCCCGCCACCCCCAGGCGACCACGGCGCACGGCACCGTATTTGAGCAACTGTTCCATTACATCCCGCGCCAGGTTGATGGGGATGGCAAAGCCGATGCCCACGTTGCCGCCGCCGGGGCCAAGGATGGCGGTATTGATGCCCACCAGTTCGCCCTTGAGGTTGACCAGTGCGCCACCGGAGTTGCCGGGATTGATGGAGGCGTCGGTCTGGATGAAGTCCTCATAGCCCTCGATGCCGAGGCCGCTGCGCCCCACCGCCGACACGATGCCGCTGGTGACCGTCTGGCCGATACCGAAGGGGTTGCCGATGGCGACCACGAAATCCCCCACCCGCACCTGTTCGGAATTGGCCATGGGCAATGCGGCGAGTTCTTTGGTGTCCACGCGGATCACCGCCACATCGGTGTCCGGGTCGCTGCCCACCAACTCCGCAGAGAGGGCGCGTCCATCCTTGAAGTTGACCTCAATCAGGCTGGCGTCACCCACCACATGGTGGTTGGTGAGGACCAGGCCGCGCCTGGCGTCCACCACCACGCCGGAACCCATGGAGTTCTCCGGTTTGGCCTCCTGCTGGGGCAGGTTGTAGAACCAGCGCGACAGAGGGTCGGCTGGTTGGTCCTGAGGGGTGCGTTTGCGGGTGACAATGCCCACCACCGCCGGGGTGGCCTGTTCCAGCATCGGTGCTAGAGTCGGCAGGGCCGTTCCCTGACTGTCCACCGGTGGCAGAGTGGCCGTGGATGGGGTGGCCAGTAACAGGACGGTGGACCATATCAGCCATGTGTATGTAAGCCACGTGCGCGCCAGCCGCTCAGGGTATTGGCGAAAGCAGGCGGGGCAGGGTGGAATGGCTGGCTGCATGTGGTTTCTCCCTGGGGTGGCTGATCCACCCCGGCGGGTGGGTCCGTGGTGATGGTGATAATCCCCCGGATGTGGCGTGTCAACCTCGCCGTTCCGGTTTGTCATGCCCAACGGCCCCCGCATAGTGGTCCGATCTCAGGAAATACTGTATATTTATTATGCATAAAATGCCGTGCCGTGCCGTGCCGTGCCGTGCCGTGCCGTGCGTCCTGTCCGGCGGTGTGTTTGGTGTTTGGTCGGGTGCGGTGTATCTTGAACAATCAGGGTGTTTGCTCTTCCGATGTGGCGGGAGAGCCGGGTCTCGGGTGGTGTAAGCGAGGATCAGGGCATGGGTCGGATGGAACAGCGGCGGCGGGAAATTTCGCGCATGGTCCAGTGCGGGGCGCTGGCCATGGGCCTGTGCCTGTTGACAATGTGGGGCGCGATGCCACTGGCGTGGGCGGTGGAGACGCGGCTGGTTCCCAGCGTGACAAAGCCGGGAGCCCAGTTCGGTCAGGCGCTTGCGGCCCGCGGCGACCTGTTGGTGGTGGGGGCTTCCGATGCTGGGACAAACCAGGCAAAGGCTGGTGCCGCCTATGTATTCCGTTTTGACCCCGCTGCCGGGACATGGGTCGAGGAGGCGCGGCTGGTTTCTCCGAATCCAATCGGTGACGGCTACTTTGGTGCCGCCGTGGCCACCGATGGAACCCGTGTGGTGGTGGGGGCGCCGGGGGAAGAGAGGGCCTATGTGTTCGGGCAGGACGTGGGGGGCGTCTGGTCTCCTGCCGCCGCACTGCCCCCTCCGACTAGTTTTTTCACCAACTCCGGCTTCGGGCGCGCCGTGGCCGTGAGTGGTACTCAGGTGGCGGTGGGGGCCAACACCTGTATCGACTGTCTGAATGGGCAGGCGGGCACCGGCGCGGTGGTGATGTATCGCCAGAGCGATGCCGGCTGGGTACAGGGGCAGCGGTTGAGTGCGGAAGGGGGGGGCAGCGTGCCCACTCTTCTGGGGCTGTCCGTGGCGCTGGACGGCAGCACCCTGCTGGCGGGGGATGCCTTTGCTGAGCCAGAGTCCCCGACCCGCGGCGCGCTACTGGTTTGGGAGTATACCCCCAGCACCGCCGGTAGTTGGGTGCAGCGGCCAAATCTTTCGGCTCCGGATGGCGAGCCCGGCGACCACTTCGGACTGTCGGTGGCGTTGGATGGCAACACCGCCGTGGTGGCGTCACCGACCCACGCCGATGGCGGATTTTCGTATACCGGCGCCGTGTATGTGTTCACACGCTCTGCGGGTGCCTGGCTGCCATTGCCCGCCGAATTACGTCCACTGGGCGCCAGCGATCTGCCCCGGCCACCGGTGGGACCGGTGGCCCTCTCCGGCAGTCGGTTGCTGGTGGGTGCGCCCGATCAGAATGCCCTCGAGGGGGGGGCGTATGTGTTTACCCGTTCCGCCACTGGCGTGTGGCCCCTGGGTGCCACCCCGGTGGCACACTCTGCCGTGAGGGCATCCCGTTTTGGCTACGCGGTGGCGGTGACCGCCGATCACTTGGTAGTGGGGGCGCTGGATGAAGACCGGAGCCGGGGGGCGGTGTATGCCAATAGTCCGGCCGCAGCCGCGGATGGTGGTGGCGGAACCGGTACGGGGGGCGGTGGCGGCATTGGTGGAGGAGGAACTGGCGGGGTTGGCGGGGTTGGCGGGGTTGGCGGAACCGGTTCGGGCAACCCCTCCC